>Ga0099364_10000434_pt1 | contig 70205 bp, 69 predicted proteins | sample TergutTh196P3_FD_73070 | JGI IMG/M metagenome (GOLD analysis project Ga0099364, IMG submission 73070) | Microcerotermes parvus P3 segment gut microbial communities from Pointe-Noire, Republic of the Congo - Th196 P3 | ecosystem: Host-associated > Arthropoda: Insects > Digestive system > Gut ... | reverse complement strand
CAACACCGTCAAGAAGCGTAGAGATATAGGAAAATGTGGTTGCCTTTTGCTCTTGCTGCTTTAGCAGCTAAGCAAACGGACAGCGGAGCAACGAAGTTGCGTAGACCGTTCGCAGAACGGCGTGCGAAGTACGTAGCGATGTAGCGAGAATGGACAGCGGAGCTATCTTCTCTCATAGCTTCTGGTGTTGTGAACTCAATTATAGCAAAATTTATATAAAATCAATATTGTAAACTATCCTTTAGCTTTTGATTTAGCACTTGATAAGAAGAGAGCAGGGATTGCAATAGCCACGAGGACGATACAACTTACCAAAAATCCCATTTGGTAACCGTTCAGGGTAACGGCTGTTTCAACGGATTTTTTAGCCGTAGCGATGACGCTTGGTGTTAAAGTCGTATGCATAGCGGCCAATTGATGAAGTTTTGCCGTCATATGTCCAGCAATCTCTGAAGTCACGACAGCTGTTACGACAGCTGAAATCACTGCTGAGCCAAAGCTAGAACCCACATTTTGAATAATCCGTTGACCGACAGAAGCACCAGCGATATCTTTTTTATCCAGTCCGATGAAAATATCCGTCATCATTGGCATTTGTAAACCGCCAATCCCAATCCCACGGACAAAGAGAACCACACCAAGCCAAATCAAACTTGTGTTTTCATGAACAAAGATAAAGGGTGCAGTACCGAGTAACGAAATCAAGAGACTGACTAAAACAACAGGACGTGCACCGATTCGGTCAATTAATTTGCCAATCGTAGGACGCGCAATGAACATCCCAATTCCTTGTGGAATGAGCATAAGTGCAGCATCAATTGCTGTAAAGCCTTTTGTATTTTGAAAGAACAGTGGAAGTAGAAGCATAGGACCATTTGAAGCAATCCCAGCAAGGAAAATGCCGACATTGGCAGCCGTAAAGTTGCGGACTTTGAAGAAACGTAGAGGTAGCACTGTTTCATCATGCCGAAGATAATTGTAAATCGCATAGATAACAAGACAAGCCACACCAATGCTGCAAGAAATCAACATTTGATCGTTAAAGAAATTTTTTGCATTCTCAGAGCCTTTCATAATTCCATAAATCAGACCAATTGAGCCACCAGCAAGAAGAATTGTACCAAACCAATCAAGTTTACTTTCAGGATTCATCGGTTTAAAGTCTTGTAAGAAGAAAATGTTGAGCAACACAGCAATGATACAAACAGGAACATTAACATAGAAAAGCCAGTGCCAATTTGCATCTTGCACGATGAAGCCGCCAAGAACTGGACCGATGATAGGACCAAGAATGATTGGCGTCGAAATAATAGCAACTAACTCACCAAATCGTCCTTTTGGTGCGACACCCATGAGCAAAGTTGTCATGAGCAGTGTGATGAAACCGGCCGAGAGACCTTGCACCGCACGGAAAGCAATGAAGCTCTCAATGTTCCAAGCTTGTCCAGAAAGAAAACTGAAGGCGCCAAAAGCGATGACTGACCATTGTAATACTTTTTTACCATTAAAATGATTGACCATGTAGCCACAGACTGGTACAGCAACGGCAAGCGCGAGGACATAACCTGTAATCGCCCACTGAATCATGTTAAGCGAAGTATTAAGGTCAGTTTGTAGCTTATTGATAGCGATATTAACCATTGTTGAATCAAGCATGGGAGCAAGTGCACCAATCACAAGAACCCATGCAGTACGCGTGACTTCTTTTGGCAATTTATCTTTTTTATCTGCCATTTTTAAAATCTCCATTTATTTTTAGATACAAGATGTATCTTTTGTTTACAAGTGATATTATAAACCTCTAAAATAACTTTGTCAAGATTTAAGTACAAAACGTATCTAATTTTTATTTTGAAAAAAAGATATTTATAAGATATAATATTAAATAAGGTACAAAATGTATGAATAGGAGTAGGATGATGGTTCAAAGAAGAAGAGGTGATGAGCTTAAAAATGCAATTTTTGAAGCAACAGTAGAGATACTTGAAAATAAAGGATTTGAGGAAGTAACTTTTCAAAATGTTGCGCGTAGAGCACATACAACGAGAAGTGTACTTTATCGTTATTTTGAAGACACTTTTCAGTTGATTTATCAAGCGGCGCGTTATCATGTTGAACGAGATGAACGTTATGAAGGTTCAGTTATTGAGCAGGTTTTTAACACGGGTGCTTTGCGTTCGGATCTGCTTGCCATGCTGAGTTTTATGCGAGATAATTCTACCCGCTTTCCTAAAAATTTTTTGCCTTATATCTTCTTTGAACAGGCTCAGGGTAAAAATTTTTTTGAAGGTACAGTCGGAGATATTACAGAAAATAACCTCATCATTATTGAGCGCATATTAGCGCGGGCACAAGAACGTGGAGAAGCGCGTGAAGATATTAAGCAGGAAGCCAAACTAATTTCCTTTAAGTTATCGCGTTATAATATCATGCTGACGGGAAAAGCGATGAATGATGCACAAATCACGGAACTTGTTGATGATGTTCTCATCCCTCTCTATATGAAAAACTAACGATTAAGTCGCATTTTATGGTAAAATAGAGTGTATTTAGCATTCGAATGATTTTGAAAAGGTTCATGATTGTTAGAGGAAGTTCTTGTAGATAAAGCTGATAAATACTATCTTCACAAGAATTCAAAACCCTAAGTAAATGAAAATTTATCCTCTAATGAAGTATGGATTACTTCAAAACATGAAGTCAAGACTTATTCAGTGGGAGTTTCGTAAAACATTTTTTATCTAGCTGCTTTAGCGGCTAGATAAAAAGGACAAATGTTTATCGCGTAGCCCGAAGGGCGGAGATAGCACGCACTTACTTCGATAAAACTTAAACCACTGAGTTCGGTGCACTAAAAGCTGGACAATGAGATAAATTGAAAAAGCATCCAATTTCTTATCTCTGCCTTTTGTGGCTCTGCTGTTGGTGTTAAAGCGCCAAGTTGAGTAGCAAATCATTAAGTTTTTGTAAAAGCACCACTCACATCTTAAATAAAAAGGAAAGTAAAATTGATTACATTAAAATCACAACGTGAAATCGAGCAAATGGCACGCAGTAGCAAAATTTTGGCGGATATCCATATTGGCCTCCGTGAAATCATCAAACCTGGTATTGATATGTGGGAAATAGAAGCCTACGTCCGCAAAGTTTGTAAAGAAAAAAATGTCTTACCCTTACAAATTGGTGTAGATGAAGGAAATTATAATCCCTTTCCTTATGCCACTTGTTGCTGTTTAAATGACGAAGTTGCCCATGCTTTCCCACGCCATATCATCCTCAAAGAAGGAGATTTAATCAAAGTAGATATGGTACTTGGGTTGGTTGAAGATGGTTCCGTTGATGTATCGAAGCTTGATTTTGACGATGCGGAGTCTATGGTTAAATATCAAGAAGAATTCCGCGGTGGGGTAGCAGATTCTTGCTGGGCCTATGCTGTCGGTAATGTTTCTGATGAAGTGAAAAATCTCATGGATGTCACGAGAGAATGTTTGTATTTAGGGATTGAGCAAGCTAAGGTTGGTAACCGTATTGGTGATATTGGTGCAGTGATACAAGAATATGCAGAAAGCCGTGGCTATGGTGTTGTGCGTGATTTAGTTGGTCATGGTGTTGGTCCTACAATGCATGAAGAACCAATGGTGCCACACTATGGCAGAGCTGGACGTGGACTTCGACTGCGTGAAGGTATGGTTTTGACGATTGAACCAATGATTAATACGGGCGGTTGGGAGATTGACCACGACGGAGAACGGGGTTATGTTACCTTCGATGGTAGCTTATCTTGCCAGTATGAACATCAGTTTGTCATTACAAAAGATGGACCAGTGATTCTGACCAGTCAGGGAGAAGAAAGAACATATTGATTTTATTGAGTTGTTTATAAGAAAGTTTATCTAAAAAAGAGAAATAACCTCTGCGCAAGCACAGAGCTACATTCCCCTATTTTTTACGGTTTCGACTTGAGGGTCACGAACATCCTGAATGAAAGGAAAAAATGAAAAAAATTCTACAAAAAATCGGTGAGTTAACCGGTACTTTTATGACTTTTTTTAAGAGCTCAGAGATGAGTTTGTCCTCCATTGCGGTGGCATATTATCTCCTGCTTGCGATTTTTCCTCTTGTTTTAATTATTGGTAATATCCTACCTTTTTTGCAAATTGACACTGCAGGTTTGCTCCATTTTTTAGGAGATAACCTTCCAGAGCAACTCTATGATGGTGTGGAACCAGTGATTCATAGTTTATTAAGTCAGCGAAATACAGGTTTGCTGTCTGTTTCCGTCATTGCGGGTTTATGGACGTTTTCAAGAGCCTTATCTGCTTTACAGATGTCAATGAATAAAGCTTATGAAGTATTTAATCACAGAGATTTCATTATTAGTCGGATTATTGGGTTAGTAGCAGGGCTTGCGATTTTACTTTTCTTATATTTTGCGATTGCTTTATCTACTTTTGGACAGTTGATTTTGGAACATGTTTATAAACTTGTTCCTTTTGATCGGAACTTATATAATACTTTGCATAATATGACTTTGCCAGCTGTCGCAGTAGCAACGTTCTTATCTCTGATGATGCTTTATTTTATCTTGCCAAATGTTAAAATAAAGAAATTGAGATATACAATGCCAGGAACGATTTTTTCAACTTTTGTTTTAGTTTTCTTGACAAACTGGGTTGCTAAATATGTGAGTTTCGCACTCAATCAGTTGGATGACTTAAAATTAATTGGTTCTCTGGTTGTTTTCGCATTGATGATTTGGTTCATTTTTATCGCGCGAGTTTTGATTATTGGAGCAATATTGAATGCAGTTTATCAAAAAACAAAACTCGGTGAGATTGAAACACGCCGAGGAGAAATTGTTGAATTTATCAAAGAAATTAGGAAATAGACTTACTCAACTTGAAGTGATTACTTCATCAGTGGGAGATTCTTTCTCTCCCACTGATGTTAGTAGAACGAAAGCAAAGCTTAGTGGTGCTTATCCCCCACCTGAAAGAGGTGGGGGATTTAGCAGACACTTGCTTGGCTAAAATTGGGTAAGTTTTTTGTTATGAATTTTAGAATCCATTCATGGTTTAGTTCGTATGAAGGCAATATAATTTCATTCGTAAATAAAATTCTTGCATATTGATGTTTTTATGGTATACTTATCTTATAAAAACAAATGAGATACTCAAGAAGGGAGAATATCATGAAAACACCGACTGCTAAGGCAGAACTACTGCAAACAATCCAAAATGACTTTGATAATCTTATTCATTTGATTGACAGTTTACCAGAAGAAAGCAAAAATGCTGCTTTCCGTTTTAATTATGCTATGACACCGAACTGGCGTCGTGATACAAATGTACGGAGTGTGCTTATGCATTTGTATGAGCGAGCAAATCGTCTTGTAAATTGGCTAGAAAATTCTAATCGGAGTGCGACTCGTCCGTTTCGTGCGGATTTCTTCGGTGATATGAGTCCAGAACTTTGGATTAAACAGCAAAATACAAACTTTGAGGTTGCCTATCAGTTAGCAAAAGAAACGCATAAAAAAGCGATGTCCTTGCTTGAAACTCTGTCGGAGGATGAACTTTTCAAAGGTGTTTATTTCACATGGAAAAGCTCGCTTTCTATTGCGGATTATGCTATGTCTGGATTAGCGAACCATTACAAATGGCTTATGGCACAAATTGAAAATCAAGTAATTGTCAATGAGATGATTTCCAAATAAAAACATAACGATAAAAAACTCCAGCTTACTCAGCTGGAGTTTTTGTTTTTCTGAAGACAATGAATTTTGAATAGAGATAGTTGATAATGATAATAAAGACTTGAAGGAAAAGATTTAAGTCAGCGACAAGTTGGTTTTTATTGATGCCAAAAGCATCCATGAGAATTTCAGGATGCTGGTCAATGAACCACCAATTGACGGCGATAGACAAGATTAGAAGAGCTAACCGACCAGAAACAAAGCTGATGAAATCTTTGAGTAAGTGCGATGATTTGTGTTGAAAAACAAAGAATTTATTTGTAAAGAAAGCGAAGATAATACTGGCAGATTGAGCAACGGTTTCTGAGCCCCAGCCAGAATGCCAAGCTTGCCAAGTTAACCATTTGACTAAGGCATAGACTGCCGTAGCCAAAACACCAAAAATGAGATATTTTATTGCTTCGGTTTTAAGAAGTGAGATAATCTTTTTCATGAAGATATTATACAAGATGAGAGCAGTGCCGTCAAGAATTGTAGAGAAATAGAAAAATGTGGTTCGCTTGTAGAGCAGGTTTCGTTTTGTCTCTTATCTATTTTCCTTGAGTTCTAAGTAGTTGAACTCACTTATATCAAAGGTGAGTAGAGTTGAAACGAAATCTACAAAGCATCAAAAATAATGTTGTTTGATGCTTAAAAATGAAGTTCAAAAGTTTTGTCAGTGTTAATGATTTTTGTCAGCATTTACGAGATGGGTTTTATAAAATTTTTCTGCTATAATAGAGGCATGCCTAAACAACGATTCTATTCTTTTATGATAGGGACAGTGGTTGAAGCTTGGATTTTTAGTTGGACATTTATGACTAGGTCTTGGTTTTTTGCTACGTTCTTTGGTGTGCTGCTCATTCGACGGTTGATGATTGCTTATAAGCTAGATAAAGTTATCCGTGAAATGATGAAATAGCAGTATGGCAAGTTCTTTTATGGTGGGACTTGCATTTTATAAAATTTTTGCTGATGAAAATAACAAAAGTACTGACAGACAGACTTGTCAGTTTTGTACGATTGAGTAAGTATCAAAACGGTGAATATAAATTCTGTCAGTACTGACAGAGGTGTTATTGACTGATTTGTCAATATAAAATAACATGAAGTCAAGACTTATTCAGTGGGGGTTTCCTAAAACATTTGTCCATTTTCTCTAGTCGCTGAAGCGACTGATAAAAGGGCAACTCCCCACTGAATTTAGTCGGACGAAATTCAAAGTTAGTGCTGCTTCATCCCCTACCTAAGATAGGGTAGCCATTGTTGCTTTGGCAACTTACGGATATGCTAGTTGTTACACCTAGGTAGGGGTGTTAGCACGCACTTACTTCGATAAAAAATCTACTGACGACAGTTCTGTCAGCAGAAAATTTACAAGTAAAGAGAAAAAATAATGTCAAACATTCAAAAATTGCCCTTAGAAGATATTATGGGTGAACGCTTTGGTCGCTATTCAAAATATATTATTCAGGAGAGAGCGCTCCCAGATATTCGCGATGGACTAAAACCTGTGCAACGCCGTATCCTCTATAGTATGAATAAAGACGGTAATACTTTTGATAAAGCCTATCGTAAATCAGCAAAATCCGTCGGTAATGTCATGGGGAATTTTCACCCACATGGTGATAGCTCAATTTATGAAGCTATGATTCGTCTTTCGCAAGATTGGAAAATGGGCGAACCTCTGATTGAAATGCACGGAAACAATGGTTCTATGGACGGTGATCCACCAGCAGCCATGCGTTATACAGAAGCAAGACTATCAGAAATATCAGGATTTTTACTTGCAGATATTGAAAAAAATACCGTGACCCATGCATGGAACTTTGACGATACAGAAAAAGAGCCAACAGTGCTTCCAGCAAGTTTTCCTAATCTATTAGTCAATGGTTCAACTGGGATTTCGGCAGGATATGCCACAGATATTCCACCTCATAATCTGAGTGAAGTCATTGATGCTACAATCTATATGATTGACCATCCAACGGCTGATGTGCCAAAATTGATGGAATTTTTACCTGGTCCAGACTTCCCGACAGGAGGAATTATTCAAGGTAAATCAGAGATTCGTAAAGCTTATGAAACAGGTAAAGGGCGCATTGTTGTTCGCTCAAAAGTTGATGTTGAACAATTAAAAGGTGGCAGAGAAAGTTTGATTGTCAGCGAAATTCCTTACGAAATCAACAAAGCAACTCTTGTCAAGAAAATTGATGATGTACGTGTGAATAGCAAAGTGCCTGGAATTTCAGAAGTAAGGGATGAATCTGACCGAGAGGGCTTGCGCATCGCGATTGAATTAAAAAAAGAAGCTGATAGTCAACTTGTTCTGAATTATTTGCTTAAAAATACAGATTTGCAAGTCAATTATAATTTCAATATGGTTGCTATTGATAATATGACACCTCAACAAGTAGGAATCTTGCAGATTTTACGTGCTTACATCGCACACCGAGAGGAAGTTATTGTCAAACGTTCACAATTCGATCTGACGAAAGCTGAGAAACGGTTGCATTTGGTCGAAGGGTTGATTCGTATGGTTTCAATTTTGGACGAAGTGGTTGCGTTGATTCGTGCATCTGAAAATAAGGCAGACGCAAAAGAAAATCTTAAGATTTCATACCAATTTAGTGAAGAACAAGCCGAAGCGATTGTCACTTTACAACTTTACCGTCTGACCAACACGGATATTGTCACTTTGCAAAATGAACAAGCAGACCTACAAGCCAAGATTTTGGAACTAAAGGCAATTATCAATGATGAACGGACGCTGTTTAATCTCATGAAACGTGAATTGAGAGAGGTTAAGAAGAAATTTTCGAAAGCTCGCAGAAGTGAGTTACAAGCTGACGTTCAGACGATTGAGATTGAGGCCCATGAGTTGATTGTTGAAGAAGAAACAGTTGTTTCAGTGACGCGCTCTGGCTATATTAAGCGTACATCACCACGTTCTTTTGCTTCTTCACAAATTTCAGAAGTCGGTAAACGTGATGATGATGAGCTTTTGTTCTTCTCAAATGCAAAGACAACGCAGCATCTTTTGATTTTTACCAATCTTGGCAATGTGATTTATCGTCCAGTCCATGAGCTTTCTGATATTCGATGGAAAGACATTGGAGAACATTTGTCACAAAGTCTATCCAATTTTGCTTCAAGTGAAAAAGTAATTTTTGTAAAAATTGTTGATGAATTTTCTGGAGAAAATTTTGTCGTCGTGACAAAAAATGGACAAATCAAACAGGTTGAACTTGCTGCTTTCATGCCTTGGAGAACTTATCGTTCAAAATCAACAGCCTACGCAAAGCTAAAAGGCACAGAAGATGAAGTTGTCCTGATTGCACCAGTTGAGTTTGCAGATATGATGTTGATTTCTGAACATGGATATGCCCTTCGATTTAATCTTGATGATGTTCCGATTTTAGGAGCTAAAGCTGCTGGAGTTAAGGCAATGAATCTTAAAGATGGGGATAAGATAAAAGCGGCTTTCTTTGTGACAACAAATAGTTGGTATCTGTTGACTCAAAGAGCTTTCATCAAGCGGGTACGTACCGAAGAGATTCCAACAACAAGTCGTGCAAATCGCGGATTACAAGTGTTGCGGACACTAAAAACGAATAATCATACTGTTTTTGCTGCTGGTCTAGTATATGCAAGTGATGCTACATTGATTGCAAAAGAAGAACTTGATTTATTTAGTGCACCTCTTGATACAAATAATGAAAACGAAAAACAGATTTTAGAAATTAGTACTGGTGATAAGAGTTATGAAGTAGTGCTTACCGATTTATCATTATCTGAACGTACAAGTAATGGTCATCCAGTTTCAGAAGATGTTACGCAAGTCGTCAGTGTGAAATTGAAATAATGAAGTCAAGACTAGATTCAGTAGGGGTATTGCGATTGCGACTAGGCGTTTTGCCTTTTGCTCTTGCTGTTTTAGCAGTTTAGAGCGAATAGATACCCGTGGTGCATCGACAGCGTAGCCCGAAGGGCGGAGATAGCACGCAATTGCTTTGATAAAAGCGCAAAGAATATTTAAATTCTCTGCGTTTTTTCTTTGATTATCAATAAAAATCTATAATAGTAACCTTATTATTGATTTTAGGGTTACTATCTGGTATTCTATTAGTACAATAAAAAACTTTTTATTGTAAAATATATTTTAGGAGTAATTTTTGTGACTAATAATCAAAAAGTTAAAGTAATAACTTTTTCAGCGATGATGGCAACATTTATCATTGTTTTAGGATTTTTTCCTGCCATTCCTTTGGGGTTTATTCCAGTTCCCATTGTCTTGCAAAATATGGGAGTGATGATGTCTGGCGGAGTACTTGGACCAAAATATGGGACAATTTCGGTAGGGTTGTTTCTATTATTAGCGTTTATTGGGCTTCCAATATTAACAGGAGGTAATGGCGGTGTAGCCAGCTTTATGGGACCTACTGGGGGTTATTTGATTGCATGGTTATTTACTCCGCTGTTAATAGGGATGTTGTTGAGAAGACTTCAGGCTCTGCATTTAAATAGTTGGTGGTGGGAACTCATTGTAGTTGTTGTGGCAGGTATTATTTTTGTGGATGTTATTGGAGCATTATGGCTTTCTTGGCAATCACATTTGCCAGTTTTTACAGCTTTGAGTTCAAATTTAGTTTTTATCCCTGGAGATTTTATCAAAGCGGTGTTGTCAGTAATGATTACTCGGCGTCTTAGAAGAAGTCTAGGATTTGATGATATGTTTATATTATCCAAGTTTTAATTATAATATTTTAGAGTAAAAAAATATTTTTGATAATTATAGTAGAGCAATTTTTAAGTGAAATATTTGAAGAACAGATAATGGTTATACTAGTTTACCCCTAAATCTGCTATTGTAGATTTAGTAGACGAACTGTGGGTATACTGTTTTGCGCTTAAGTAAGGCGGTTTACGTAAACTTTAATTTCTAAAAGTTCCTTTCAGAAATTAAACAGTATTAGAAGGTGATTAGCGATGAATTCAACAAAACAATATGTGCTGCAACAACTTATCCGAAAGCAGGATAACTGGGTTTCTGGTGACTATTTAGCTAGTCAATTAGAAGTGAGTAGAGAAAGTATTTGGAAAGCGATTAATACTTTAAAGCGTAATGGTAATCAAATTATTAGTCGTAAAAATTTGGGATATAAATATCTTGGAAATTCTTTTTTGGATGCCGACACTATTAACTTTTATAGTAACCAACAGTTTGAAGAGAATATTCATGTATTCAGCGAAACGACATCTACACAAGATATTGCTAAAGAGTTTTTAAGTACACATCATGTTACTGAACCTGTGATTTTTATAGCAAATCATCAAACAAAAGGATATGGCCGCCGTGGTCGTTCATTCTACTCACCCCCAGAGACAGGGCTTTATTTTAGTGTGATTCTGCCTAATCCTACCAACGAGTTATTCCAGGTTGGATTATTAACTACAAGTATGTCGGTGGTCATTGCTAAGGTTCTTGAAAGCTTCTATCCTGATAAGGAATTTCAGCTAAAATGGGTGAATGACATTTATTTAGATAACCATAAAGTAGCGGGAATCATCACTGAAGCGGTCTTAGACCTTGAATCAAATTCTGCAGCAAATTTTATCATGGGTGTAGGGATAAATTTGACAACTCAAAAATTTCCGACAGATTTATCTACTGTGGCACGAGGCATTGAACCAAATGCTGAAATAAATCGTAATCAATTAGCAGCGATACTGATTCAACAAGTGATTGAAAATGCATCAGATTACACTAATCCGAAGTTGCTCAATGAATATCGCAGACGTTCGCTTATTTTAGAAAGACAGGTCACATTACAGTTGGGAAGTAATTCTATTCAAGGATTAGCGCAACAAATTGAAGAAGATGGAGGCTTGGTCATTAAAGATAATCAAGGAAAATTACGAACTTTTAAGAGTGGAGAAGTAATTAAGGTGGATTGGAATTAACGACTAGATATAACGAGTTTCACTTTGAAGTGATTACTTCATTGGAGGGGATTCTTTCTCCCCCGCTGGTCATGCGTAGCTAGGAACCAAAAAGACCAAGTATTAAGTCTCAATCTCAATCTGCTGAAGCACCGATATGAAAGAGCTAGTCGTAACTGCAAATGGGAGGCTAAATTTGTATAAAATTTATGGAAAAGGATTAGATAAGAGCGGGCGCTGTTATCACTACCATCAGGATAATGACATTGTTGGATTAAAGTGTTCAACTTGCCAAAAATATTTTGCTTGTTATAAATGTCACGATGAGCTGATGAGTCATAATTTTTCAGCTTGTGATAAAAACAGTTATCCAGTAATTTGTGGTCAGTGTGGGACGAGAAGTAACTTTGATGATTATGCTAAGGGTTGTTGTTCTCAGTGTCAGGCTGTGTTTAATCCTAACTGTCATTTACACTGGGAGATTTATTTTACGGAAAATTGAAGCGATTACTTCATCAGTGGGAAGCACACTTTCCCATTGATGTTTAACAAGCATTTGCCTGGTTAAAAGTGGATAAGAATACCATGAGAAGATTTCTCATGGTATTTTATTAACTAGATGAATAATAGTATTATACAAAGTGGGAACATGATAAGAAACAAATAAGTTTGAGATAAGCAGAAAATAAGCCGACAGGACTACACTCTTTATAGATAAATCTAGATGAAAAATTAACTGTGTTCGCATATTTTCACAGCTGAGCGCATATGTTAGAGGAGCCTTTATGGAGAGAAGCAAGCGTGTTAGACGTAAAAAATTAAAAAAATATCAATTGAGTTTGTTCATTATTGGTTTGGTTGTCTTAGGAGTGATTCTTTGTTTTTTGATTGTTCCGCGGGTCACAGGGATGTTAGAAAGAGGTGATGGGAAATTTGTTCAGGAGAATGGAGCGACTTATTATATTTCTGGTAAGGAAAAATTGAAAGGGATGCAGACGATTTCGGGAGATAAATATGATTTTGATTTGGAAACAGGAGCGATGAAAACTGGTTTTCAAACGGTAAATGGAAAGACTGTTTATTTTGATTTATCGACTGGAAAGATGGAGACTGGACTGCATGAGATTAACGGTTATTACTATTATTTTGAATCAGATGGTACGGATAATGTGCTGAAGGCTTACGAAGCAGTGGCAAAAACACTTGATAGTGGTAATTCATCTATTGAGGGAGCGATAAGTAAAGGGTTAAAGTTAGTGGGAAATAGTCCTTATGTTTATGGTGGAGGCCGGACAGATGCTAGTGTCGCAAAAAATGAGTTTGATTGTTCAAGTTTTGTGGCTTATATGTATCGTAAGGCGGGACTGCCTTTAGTTTATCAATATGCAGCCTCAACGACTTTGTTGGCTGAAACTGGAACAGCTATTGGTTGGTCGAATAAGAGTAGGGGAGATTTATTGGTCACGGCAAATAATGCTTCTGAAGATGAGCAGCACGTTGCGATTTATCTGGGAGATGGATTCATTTTGCATGACTCAACGAGTACAAATGGGGTAGCTGTGAGCCGACTAAATGAGATAATAAATGAGAAAGTTTTAGGTGATATGACTTGGGCTGAACTTTTTGAAAGTGGCACAGTAAGACGTGAAATTTAGTGTTATTGATGCTATCAATTAGAAGTGAGTGAAAAAAGATAAATCTCTCCATGAAACTCCGTTTCTCTCCGAGATTTTCTATCTCCGTGCTTTCAGCACTATGCTTCTTGACGGTGTTGCTCACATCTTGGTATAATATACTCATGGATAAAATTTTGCTTGAGTTTTGGTATGATACTCCTCTGGGACGGATGTTGTCTTTGTCAGATGATGGGGCTTTGTATTTGTTAGAATTTGAACATCGTAAGTTTTTGGATAGAGAGATTGAACGGTTAAAAAAGCGACTTTCTGCCAAAATTGAATATGGAGAGACAATTATTTCTAAACAGCTTGCAAGAGAATTGGATGGATATTTTCAAGGAAAACTGGAAGTTTTTACGATTCCTTTTGAGTTAGTTGGAACAGAGTTTCAAAAGCTAGTGTGGCAGGAGGTTTTAAAGATTCCCAGTGGTGAGCGCTGGACTTACAAAGCGATTGCGGAGAAAATCAATAAACCACAGGCGAGTTTTGCCGTGGGTGCGGCAAATGGTGCGAATCAACTGGCACTTATTGTACCTTGTCATCGTTTAGTCAGAACAGATGGTGAGTTAGCAGGATATGCTGGAGGTCTTGATAAAAAAAGATGGTTATTAAATCATGAAAGTGAGTTCAAAAATGAAAGAAAAATTTAAATTATCAGTGGAACGAGATACTGATGGAAAAATTATCGAAGTGTTTTTTGATGATGAACATGAAGTTGTTTCTTACGAACAGTTGTCAGCACTGACAGAAAAGTTAAAGGATTCTGTCAGCACTGACGAAACAAATACTGCTGATTTTCGATTGACTTTTGGAACAGAATTTCAACAAAAAGTGTGGTTAGAACTTCCCAAAATTCCAGCTGGAACAACAATTACTTATCAGGAAATGGCTGAACGTGTAGGGTCAAAAGGCGCTCAACAAGCTGTTGGACAGGCATTAGCGCGGAATCCGTTACCTGTGATTTTGCCTTGTCATCGAGTGACAAGAAAAGACGGTACGCTTGGGGGATTTATGGGAAAAGATAATCGCCAAGATATTAAAGCTTCTATTTTGGAATATGAGAAATCACTGACAAAATCATACTGACAGAAAACGGTCAGTATTTTTTTTTGACGGAAAATTCTGTCAGTTCAATGCGACTAACACGAGCATTGAATAAACCAGATAGAGGAAATATCAGCTGGTCTGATATTTCTGTCAGTATACTGACAGATTGGGCGTTGTTATGGTACAATATAACTTATGAAAAAAATACTTTCACTTGTCATTATTGCGGTTGGCATTTTGTTGGACCAACTTTTTAAACACTGGGTTGTCACGAATATTCCTTTGGGACACGTTAAAAAATTTTTACCTGGGGTTATGAGTTTGACTTATCTTCAGAATAATGGAGCAGCTTGGTCTTCGTTTGAGGGGCAGCAATGGTTTTTTCTGATTTTGACACCACTTGTATTGATTGTAGCTGCTTATTTTTTGTGGAAAAAAATGGAGCAAAATTGGTACTTTTTTGGTCTGACTTTGATTATTTCAGGTGCTTTAGGAAATTTCATTGACCGTGTTCGCCAAGGATTTGTCGTAGATATGTTTCAAACAGATTTTATGAATTTTCCAATTTTTAATATTGCTGACAGTCTTTTGTCAGTAGGTTTTGTTATCTTGTTTGTCGCTATTTTGCTTGATAAAGATGAAAAAACAAATCGATAGAACTGACAAAATCCTGTCAGTTGAACGTGATTGAATTGAGCGTGAAATCGGCGGATAGAAGAATGCTGAGCGTAGCTCATCATTCTGTCAGTATACTGACAGGATTCATTTTCCAAAAGAAAGAGAAAAATTTGACAAAAGTAATTATCAAAGAAGAAAATAATCTGCTTCGTCTTGACAAAGCGCTCGCTCATCAAACAGAGCTTTCAAGAACGCTTGTCACGGAGATGATTCGTAGTGAAAAAATGACAGTCAATGGAAAGATAACAAAGGCAAAATATAAAGTAAAAACAGGAGATATTGTTGAGTTTGAACTTCCTCCTGTACAAGAGCTAGATATTGTTGCTGAGGATATTCCACTTGAAATTGTTTACGAAGACAGCGATGTTGCAGTTGTAAACAAACCTCAAGGGATGGTCGTTCATCCGGCGGCTGGACATAGTAGTGGGACGCTTGTCAATGCAATCATGTATGGGATTCGTGATCTGTCGAGTATTAATGGAGTTATTCGTCCAGGAATTGTGCATCGCATTGACAAAGACACAAGCGGTCTTCTGATGATTGCTAAAAATGACAAGGCTCATGAATCATTAGCCAAACAATTGAAAGATAAGTCAAGTAAACGGCGTTATCTCGCAATTGTTCATGGCGAGTTTGATAATAATCGTGGAACAATTGAAGCACCAATAGGACGTCATCCAAAAGACAGGAAAAAACAAGCGGTAGTTGCTGCTGGCAAACCAGCTGTGACCCATTTTGAAGTTTTGGAACGTTTTCATGGATATACACTTGTCGCATTGCGCTTGGAAACAGGGCGGACACATCAGATTCGTGTACATATGAATTATATCGGTCATCCTGTTGCTGGGGATCCTTTATACGGTCCAAAACAAACACTTACACCTAATCACGGTCAATTTCTCCATGCTGAAACATTGGGATTTGAGCATCCGACAACAGGAGAAAATTTAGAATTTCAAGTTGCGGTACCAGAGATATTTGAAAAACAACTTAAAAAATTAAGAGAGCAAGGTTGACTTGCTCTCTTTTTATGACATTGACAATTGAAGTGATTACTTCATCAATGGGAGATTCTTTCTCTCCCATTGATGTTAGGGTACAACCTCTAGGTGTAACAACTAAGCGACCTGTACGCAGCTGAAGCTGCAACAGTCTGCTTAACATCAAAGATATGAGGTCACACCGTAGCGAAGCTTCGTTATCCATTTTCTCTATCTCCGCTTTGCTACGCTGTCGATTTCACTAAGCCACTAAAGTGGCAAGTTCAAATCGCAAGCGACTAAAGTCGCAAGGCGAAGTCGTCTTGTCCCTGAAGTCTAAGCGCTAAAGCGCCAAGACCCTAGGGCAGTAGAACGAAAGCAAAGCTTGCCATTTCGCCTTATCGCTTTAGCGAGTTGCGACTTCGACTAGGCACATTCGTGCCGTAGCGAGAATCGACAGCGCAGTGAAACGGAGATAGAGCGAATGGACAGCGTAGCCCAAAGGGCGAAGATAGCAGACACCTGCTTGGTTAAAATTATGATAAACTCTCATAAAATCTTCACCAATCCTCCATCAAAAATTAGTATGCTAATATGTTAAAATGGAAATATGGAAAATAAAAAAACGAATATTATCAAGAAAAAACTCTGGTTTATTGTTTTTGGAGCAGCTTTTTTAGTTGCAAATGGAATAGCAGTTGCTTTAACAACAAAATGGGAAGCCAATCAATGGGGAGGGTTATTACTCGGAAATATTATTTTTTTAATTACAGTTTTTTATTTAGTAGGTATTTTTAAACTGACAAAGCGGCTATTTTCCACTGATTATTCTGTCAGTTCAATGCGCCCAACGCAAGCCATTGAATCGGTAGATAAAAGAACTGTCGTAGACAGTTCTGTCAGTTCAATGCGCCCAACGCAAGCCATTGAATCGGTGGATAAAAGAACTGTCGTAGACAGTTCTGTCAGTATACTGACAGAAAATAAAGTAGATAAATTTTATCGCATCAGTTTTTTGGGGATGGCTGTCATTACTTTTGTTCTTCCATTTCTGTTTATGATTCATGTACCTGATAGTCCGCACGCTTGGGATTATTTTGTAATTTTTAATTCAACAACAGAATTACAAGGTCATTCCTTTGCTAGTCTGCCAAACACAGCTTCCAGATTAGGATATTTTTTACGATATCCGAATAATCAGTTTTTAGGAATTCTATTCAATCGTTTTTTTGCACCTTTTGCTGACAATCTCCAACTAAAAGTTTGGGCAGTGACAGCTGTATCAGCATTGTTTACATCAGTGGGAATAAGCAGTACTTCTCTGCTGGTCAAAAGTTTAAGTGGCAAAAGACAAGCTCTTCTTTACAATTTTGTAGCTGTTGGTTTCATTCCTTTTTATTTTTACGGAGCTCAGCTTTATAGTGATACACTGACACTACCTCTCGTTGCACTTGCAGCACTATTTTTCATCTATGCGGTAAAATCAAGTCGCTTATCCAAACAAATTTTATGGTATTTTTTTGCAAGCTTAATCGGAGTAATCGGCTATGAGTTTAAGCCAACTGCAGTGATTGTTATTATTGCTGGATTTTTCTTTCTTGCAGTTAATAAAAAATGGAAGCAGCTTCTCATTGTTTTACCTCTATTTATTGTTTTATTTGCAGGAGGACATGAGTTAGTAAAAACAACGATTGCAAGCGAACCTGCATTTTCCGAACAAGCCAATGAGCGACATAATTTGCCATTGATGCATTGGATTGCGATGTCATGGTCACCCACCAATAAAACAGGAGGATTTAATAAAAAAATCCGTCTTTACTCAGAATCTTTCCCCACATATGAAGCAAAAAAAGAAGCGGACACTCAGCTTTTTCTCAACAATATCAAAAAAATGGGACCGATAGGAATTATTAGACAGATTGGTAGAAAACTTGGCTACACTTGGACTTTCAGTGACTTGAACAGTTCTTACTATACTTATTATCATGAAAATCAGATTGTTCATCGCTACTTCGATTATCTTGATATAGGAGCAAATCATGAAGGAAATGTCACAGGTTGGTTCATGTTAAAAGCCGCTCAAACATTGTATTGGATTGCACTAGTCGTTCTAATGTGGAAAGAAATCTGGTCTCTACTTGCACACAAGAAAAATTGGAAAAATCCATGGTTTGTGCCAGCCTTATCTGTTGTAGGATTAAGTATCTTCCTTATTCTTTGGGAAGCAAATTCACGCTATCTCTACCACTTTGCTCCACTCATGATTGCTTTAGCCACGGTAAATCTAGTAAAAATAGTTTCTAAATCCAAAGCTCCTAATAATATTCCAACGGAAAATTGAAGATGAAGTCAAGACTTATTCAGTGGGAGTTTCAACTTCCCACTGAATTTAGTCGGACGAAATTCAAAGTTAGTGCTGCTTCATCCCCTACCTAAGAGGTAGGGGTGTTAGCACGCACTTACTTCGATAAATTAATAGAATCACAAACATTCAAGAAAGGAACAGTTATGACAACGATTTTATATATGGTCATTCCTTGTTACAATGAAGAATTAGTCATTGATGAAACATCAAAACGGTTGAAAGAAAAATATAGTCAATTGATAGAAAATGAAAAAATTAGCCCCAAAAGCCGTATTGTGTACGTTAACGATGGCTCAAAAGATAAGACTTGGGAAAAAATTCAAGAAAAGCATAATGAAGATTCGGTATTTAGTGGAATCAATCTTTCAAGAAATCGAGGCCATCAAAATGCTCTATTAGCGGGATTAATGACAGTTAAAGAATTCTGCGACTGTGCAATTTCAATGGATGCAGATCTTCAAGATGATATTGACACGATTGATGCGATGATTGAAAAGTTTGAAGATGAAGCTTGTGATATTGTTTATGGTGTGCGAGATAATCGGGATACTGACACCGTTTTTAAACGCAGAACGGCAGGAGCTTTTTATAAGACAATGGAACTTTTAGGGAGTCAAAGTATTCCCAACCATGCCGACTTTAGGTTGATGTCTAGGCGAGCCTTAGAAGGATTATCACAATTTCCAGAAGAAAATCTTTTTTTGCGAGGTTTGGTCCCATTAGTGGGATATAAATCAGCTGTTGTTTATTACAAACGTGGTGAGCGTTTTGCTGGTGAGAGTAAATATCCACTTAAAAAAATGCTTAGCTTTGCAGTAGATGGAATTACTTCGACATCGGCCACACCAATGCGATTTATTTTATGGATAGGTTTCTTTTTCTTTATTTTTGCTATCATTGGAGCAATCTACATTGTTGGTAGACATTTTATCGGAGCGCCTGATGTATCAGGCTGGGCCTCTACCATGATTGCTATTATTGGATTTGGTGGATTAAATCTCCTTGCAGTTGGAATTATCGGTGAATACATCGGAAAAATATTCATTGAAGTAAAACATCGTCCACGTTACATCATTGAAGAATTTATTAATCAAGAAGAAAATAATAAAGACTAGTATTACCTAAATTTACTCAATAACCTACATTTTTCTCTGATAATTTATCATAAAATTCTCTTTAAAACCTGTTTTTTAAGTCTCTTTTTTCTAGTAGAATAAAGTGATAAAAATAATATGATGGGAAAAATAAAGATGATACAAGAAAAACATATAAGCAATTATGAGTGGAATAAAGTGCCAGCAGTTGGTCTACTTTTCTGGATGGCAAAACTTATTTCGACAGGTATGGGGGAGTCGGTGTCTGATGCGTCCAACAGTATATTAAAAGGAATGTTTGGAGGCAATCAAGTGATTGGGGCCATATTGACTATTCTTTGGTCAGGAGGTTTGTTTGGAGTATTCTTATTTAAGCAAAAATGCGCAAAAAGATATCGTCCAATTTATTACTGGGGAGCCGTTGCGCTTTTAGCAGTTTTTGGTACAGTAATTGCAGATTCTCTGACAGCTGCTTTGGGTGTTCCAATCATTTATCTTGTAGGTATTACGACAGTGTTAATGGGGCTGTGTTTCTTTCTGTGGTATCGTGCAACCAAAAATTTATCCATTCATCAAATTAGAAATTCAAAAAGAGAAACTTATTATTGGATAACAGTAGCAGTGAGTTTTGCACTTGGAACTTTGATGGGGGACTGGATGGGAGACCATTCAACTTTTGATCTAGGTCTTGGTTATCTGAATGCAGGTTATGTCTTAGGTGCAATTTTTCTTGGGTTATTAGCATATCGCTTGATGGGACATCCTCGTGAAAATGGAGTAATGGAAATTTTGACCTTTTGGATAGCTTATGTTTTGACACGCCCTATTGGAGCAAGTTTCTCAGATTATTTCTGTTATCGTTGGGATAATGGGTTATTAGGTAATCGAGAGATGTCAATGATTTTCATTGTTTTATTTACTAGTGTATTAGTGGCGATTATTGTAAAATATATCCGTGAAAAACATGTAGCTCTTGCTTATCCCACAGAGTGATATTTATTTCTAAGCAACCGAACTCAGTTATAACAAAATAGCCACAATTTGAATTAAAGCTTTCAATCGGAGCAATCTTGCTTCGACTTTTTATTTAATGAGCGTTTGTCAAGCCTTTTCAATGGAAATATTTATGAAAAAATATCATAAAAATCCAATTGAAAGCGTGTAGTTTCAAAAAAATCTCTGGTGTATATTTGATTCATCAAATAAGAAAGAGGTCAAGAGAAATGCTTGATAAAAGTTTTAAATGGAACAAAGTTCCGATGATTGGATTATTTTTTTGGTTACTAAAATTAGTTTCAACAGGGCAAGGAGAATCCATATCTGACTGGAGTAGTCAGCTTTTTGGCCAACAAAATCAGATAATCGGAGCAACCTTCACAGTTGGGTGGTCGCTTATACTTTTTGGTGTCTTTATTTATATGCAAATTCATTCAGAAAAATATCGTCCAATATTTTACTGGCTCTCTGTTGCATTACTTGCCGTATTTGGTACGATTCTTGCGGATGGGCTGTCAGGAGTTTTAGGAATCTCTCATCTCTTTACTACATTAATCTTTGCTGCTGGCATGGGAATTTCGTTTTTAGTTTGGTATTTTCTAACAAAAAGTTTATCAATTCATAAAATTACGACGCTTAAAGCAGAGTTGTGCTATTGGGTAACAGTTATGTTTAGCTTTGCGATGGGGACTGCTTTGGGAGATTGGTTTGCGGATACAAAAGGAGGATATAATCCTGATCCATTTGGACTTGGTTTAGGGTTACTCAATACAGGATTAATTCTTGGGCTTATATTTTTGATTGTGATTGCCTATCGCTATTTTGCTCAACCTAGACAAAATTCTATTAGCGAAATTTTAACATTCTGGATTGCTTATATCCTTACCCGCCCTATTGGAGCTAGTTTTGCGGATTATTTTGGATATGATTGGCGTGGAGGATTTTTAGGAAATAAGGGAATGTCGGGGATTTGGTTGGTAATTTTTATAACTTTGATGGTGATTACAATCGTTAAACATAAGAAACGTGAGAGAGTGGAAGAAGGAAATTGAGGGTTGAGAACTATCGTTTTTATTGAACAATACTCAATTATTCTATTTTGACGCGGACAATTGGTTGCTGAAATGTTAGAATGCATAGTAAGGGGAAATAGATAATAAGAATTAGCTTTCTGAGAATCTATCATAAAATTTTCAGGAAAATCTTGTAGTATGTAGCATACTCTTCTGATAAAATAAGCTTTGGAATAAAATAAATGAGGAAGTATTAATGAAGTATCATGTATTAGTTGTTGAAGATGAGAGAAGTATTTCAGATTATGTAAAAAAAGAATTGACTTTTGAAGATTATCAAGTAACAGCAGCTTTTGATGGTGAAGAAGCGCTTGAACTTTTTGAGAAGGCTCAACCAGCGATAGATGTAGTGTTATTGGATTGGATGATTCCAAAATTAGATGGTTTAACCGTTCTAAGACGGATGAAAAAAATTCAGCCCAATACACCAGTTATATTTCTTACTGCGCGTGATTATGTTGGGGATAAAGTTGCTGGCTTGGATGCTGGTGCGGATGACTATATCACGAAACCTTTTGAGATTGAGGAATTGTTGGCTCGGTTGAGGCTGATTTTTAGAAAATGGTCAACGGTACGAACGACAGTTTATGCAGTAGAACATTTGAAAGTAGATACTTCGGCTCATACTGCATGGGTATCAGGAGAGTCTATTAATTTGACACAACGCGAATTTGCTTTATTGACGTATTTTTTAGAACATCAAGGTGTTGCAATAAGTCGGGCAGATATTTTAGATGATGTTTGGGGCATGGATTTTGACGGTCAGGAAAATACAGTAGATGCCTATGTTCGCTATTTAAGGTCAAAAATTGATTTGGATGATGAACCGTCATTAATCGAAACGGTGCGTGGTGTGGGATATCGACTTCGGAGTGATACGTTTGAGAGTTGAAGTGATTACTTTATTGGTGGGGGATTCTTTCTCCCCCACCAATAAAGTAGAACGAAAGCAGAGCTTGCCATTTCGCCTTATCGCTTTGCCTTTTGCTCTTACTGCTTTAGTTAGCAGTTAAGCGAACGGACAGCGTAGCAACGAAGTTGTGTAGACCGTTCGTAGAACGGTGTGCGAAGCGCGTAGCATTGTAGCGAACCATTTCGCCTTGCTGCTTTAGCAGTTTAGAGCGAATGGATACCCGTGGTGCATCGACAGCGTAACCCGAAGGGCGGAGATAGCATGCACTTGCTAAGTTAAACAGTATTACAACAAATTGGTCCTAGTGTGAGAACTGGAAAAGATGAGAAGCGAGAGGAAAATGGATGAGAAAATTAAATATGAGAGCTGGATGGCTTGATGCAAGTTTTGATATTGTAGTTTTGTTCAAAAGCCTGTTTGCTTTATTGGAGGTAATTGGTGGAGTAGCTTTGTTTTTGGTTCCAATGACGGTGCTTAGAAGCTTGCTTAATCAGTTGGCAAAAGAAGCCCCTTTACCAGTTTTAGTTCAGTTATTTAATCATACGGCACAAAATTTGACAAGTGATATGACATTATTTGCAGTAATCTATTTACTTGCTCACGGTTTGCTTAAATTAGTTTCTTTGGTTTTGTTGTGGAAGAGAGTGCTTTGGGCATATCCTTTGTCACTGGTTTTACTCTCTAGCTTCATTGGGTATCAAATGGCTGAATTCTCTAAGACTGGGGCGTGGTCAATGATTGCATTAACTGTGATTGATTTGCTTATGATGGTTTTGACCTTGCTCGAATATAAAAAGTTGAGTGGAAATTTTCAAAATTTGAAAAAGTCTTATGAAAGGATTTCACAAATGAAGAAAACTATTGAAAACTATAACCTTGCTATTGTAGTGTTTAATATTATTGTTCTTGTAGCAGTGTTTGTGAGTGTGCGTTTTGTTGTTTAATCATTTAAAAATGAACAGAAAAAAAATAGTTAATAATAAATCAAAGACAAGTGCTAGTTTAATCACTAAAGTGTCCACTCGGATTTTCTTGATATTTACTCTCTTAAATGTGCTAGTTATTTCTGCTGTTGTTGCTTTCAGCAGTTTACAAATTCGTGAGTCGGAGGGAGCTTCTATATTGAGCTCTGTTCATGAAGCGGCTCAAAACGGAAATATTAACTGGAAAGAATTCGAGCTTGGTGAAGAAGATGGAGAGCGCTCTGATTTTATTCGAGTGACTCGTCCATCGGGAACCGTTGATGAAAGTCATGGTACAACTCAATTTTTAAAGAGCAGAAGTTTGCGCTGGGGCTATTTTAGTTTGTCGGATGATGATGTTTTTTGGTATAGTTCGGTCACTTCTCATGGGATAAAAACGGAGTTGTGGCTTGATATTACTATTGTGTTGAATATGGTTTTGCGGACAATTGTGGCAATTGTTATCACGATGCTTGTTGTCTATTTTGGTGCAATGATTGCTTTGAAGCGCTCTGCAAAACGAATTAGTCAACCTATTGAAGCGCTTGCTAAGGCAACAGATATGGAAAAAAGTGAACTTATTGTTCCTGATTTTCCAGTGGAAGTAGAGCGACTAGCAAAGAGTTTTAATCAACTTTTAGGAAGACTTAATCAAAAGATTGAGCAAGAGCAGCAATTTGTATCAGATGCTTCACATGAGTTGAGGACGCCAGTTGCAGCGATTCGTGGTCATGTCACGCTTTTAAAACGGCGTTGGCGTGAACATCCAGAAATTGTTGAAGATTCACTGAATTATATTGATGAAGAATCTTTACGGATGAAGCGAATGATTGAAGAATTATTGACAATATCACGAGGGAATCATTTTAGTATGGAAAATGAAATATTTGATTTAAGCGAATTTACTGACAGAACTGTGAAAGAAATTCAACCTGCGCTGACACAGAAAATTATTTTTGAAAATGATCTATCATTTTCTGTCAGTGCTGACAGAGCAGCCATTCAAAAAATTCTCGTTGCATTTTTAGAAAATGCAGGAAAATATTCACCCGCTGACAGTAAAATTATTGTTCGATTGAGAGAACAAGGCGATAGTATTGATCTGTCAGTAGCTGATGAAGGGATAGGAATTGCTGACGAAGAAAAAGAAAAGATTTTTGAACGTTTCTATCGCGTTGATAAGTCAAGGTCAAGTGAAATTCCTGGGACTGGTCTAGGACTTGCGATTGCTAAACAATATGCTGAGGCTTGTGGAGCATGGATTTTTGTGTCTGACAATTTACCACAAGGTTCTGTTTTTCACCTTGTTTTTGGACCAAAATGAAGTCAAGACTTATTCAGTGGGAGTTTCGTAAAACATTTGTCCATTTTCTCTAGTCGCTATCTTCGCTGAGCTAAGCAAACGGACAGCGGAGCACCGAAGTTGCATAGACCGTTCGCGGAACGGCGTGCGAAGCACGTAGCACCTTAGCGAGCATCGACAGCCTTTTTATCAGACGCTTTAGCGGCTAGATAAAACGGACAAATGTTTATCGCGTAGCCCGAAGGGCGGAGATAGCACGCACTTGTTTTGATAAAGAAGGGAAACAGCATTAGATGTGTTTAAATTTGAAAGAGTAACTCGCTATGTTTTACTAGGTTTTGTGTTGCTTTCGCTCTTGATGATGGTCTTCGCTGCAAATACTGATACAGGATTTGTTAATCCGATTTATATTATTTTAACAATGTTCGTATTATATTTAGTCTTCCGAGCCATTGATAGAGGGTTGCAAAAGCTGTCAGTAAGCCAGTTAAAGGGAATCATTGCTCTGTCAGTAATAGGTGTCGCTGTCAGCGCACTATTGAATGTCATCCTGATAAGAGTTCAATTATTTGGAGATGTCCAGATATGTATAACTATGGCTAGACAGCTTGTGCAAGGTAATTTTAACTGGAGTGAATGGATTTTACAATATAAAAATCTTGTTCCGTTAACGATTTTGTATAGTGTTTTCATGAGAGTGGGACAGTTTTTACATATAGGTTTTAATCCGATTTTCCTTGCTTACAATATTGCTTTACTTTTGGGAAGTGTAATATTGATTATTTCGACTTTATGGCATAAAAATCCACGTGCTGCGACTTTTGCGGCTTTATTATCAACCATTATCCCAGCATTTTATAGTTTTATTATTCAAGTTGGTTATACTGATGGAGCTAGTATTTTTGCTCTAGCACTTCTATTGTTTTTCTTCGAATGTAGGAGATTGAACTGGTGGAAGTTATTGATTATTGCATTAGTTTTTGCATATGGTTATCTTATGAGGCCAAATCTTATTATTGCCCTTGTCGCCTTAGTGATAATTGGACTATTCACTTATAAAACACATAGAAATATCTATAGAAAAGTTATTCAACTTTTTATTGCATCTATTGTAGGGCTTTTGTTAGCGATAGGTGCTGGGAAAGTTCTTGATGCAAATTATCACTATAACAGTGCAAATCTAGACGAATTTCCTATAGCACATTGGATTTATATGGGTTTAAATCAACAAAAATTTGGAGAGTATAATCGTGCTGATCGCAGTTATACACTACATCATATCGGTTTTTCTTCTGCACAGAGTGCGGATATTTCAGGAATTGCAACACGACTTGCAAGCTATAATCCAGAGACTTTTATTTTTCATTTGTTTGTCAAATACGGTATTTTATGGCGAGAAGGAACCTTTCAAACATTGACAGATTATCAAAAATCCTATATTTTTGCACCAAAGTTTTATTTGGAACACATCAGTGCGATTAGACTTATTTTTCAAGTGTTTTCGAAAGCCTTAGTAGCTTTATTCCTTCTTGCCGTGGCATTAAGACTTTTGAGCAATAAAAAGCTAACTAAAAATTCCTTCTTATTTGCTTTGTTAACTATATTTGGTATAAGTCTATTTCATACATTGATTTGGGAAGTAAAGACGCGCTATCAATTTATGACTTTTGGACTTTTATTTTTTATAGGGGTCTATTCATTGATTGAGCATTTTGAGAAAGTGCCAGTTGTGAATTCTCATATTGAGTAAATGAGAGTATTTAAGTTGTAAATACAATGCTTATGAATTGAAGTCTCTGACTACAGTAAAAAGTAATCTAATTGACCTTCATGATGCCATTGCACACACTCTGTTTGCGCGGTCTATTCGTTTCACGCCACAGGTATGCTGTAAAACAGCTACACTAAGTAGCCGTTTAGTCGCTTACGATTTGAACAGGAGTACAAGTGGTATAAAATCCTACCTGATTTTAAAATGAAACTAGTATAAATTAAACAAGATTAGAAAGAAAAAAATGAACAAAAAAATATCTTATTCTATTGGGGTAATATCCGGAATTTTATTCATAATTTTGATGGTTTGGGTCAAATTGGACCATACACAGACGCCGCTAAGTTTTGACGGGCCAATACAGAATCTTGCTTTTCAACTCCAAAATTCGTCAATTTTAACACATTTTTTTACTGCTTATACCAATTTATTTGGTGATACAGGTGGGATTATCACAGCTGCTCTTGTAGCCTTACTTTTATTTTTCTTGCTCAAACAAAAAATAGGTAGCTTGTGGTTTGCTGGATTGACGGTGCTTGGAACAGGATTTAATACACTTGTTAAAGAGGTGATTGGTCGGAGCAGACCAGATATCCATCGTCTTGCAGCTTTTGCTCACCAAAGTGGGAAAAGTTTTGCAAGTGGTCATTCTGTTTTTGCGACAATTTTATTTGGAAGTCTTTTTTTGATTTATTTCACTAAGTTGAAAACGAGAAGCGCAAAGCTTGGTCTGGCAGGGTTAGTGTTGTTATTAACTGTCCTTGTGATGTTCTCAAGAGTATTTGTGGGGGTACATTATCCAAGTGATACTATTGGTGGATTTCTTGAAGGGCTAACTTTCTTAATGTTGACTTATCCTAGTTTTGTCAAGTGGAACAATAAAGAATATACGTTAAAAATATTGAAGTAAAAAAGTACCTAGTTTCCTTGTGAAATCTAGGTTTTATTGTGATAAAATTAACAACTATACCAATCTTTTTATTGTGGTTATACCAATTTTATATATAAATTCTTGACATGATGATAAAGTTATATTATAATGCTATTTGTAATTCAAAAAACGATAAATAAAATGAATATACCAATTTTATATAATTTATAATTTTGGTATTTAAAGGAGAAACAATATGTGTGGTATCGTAGGTGTTGTGGGTTCACGTAATGCAACGGATATTTTGATGCAAGGACTTGAAAAGCTGGAATATCGTGGCTATGATTCAGCAGGAATTTTTGTAACAGGAAGCAAAAATAATAGTCTTGTGAAATCAGTAGGACGCATTGCAGATTTGCGTAGTAAAATCGGCATTGATGTCGCTGGAACATCAGGAATTGGTCATACACGCTGGGCAACACACGGTAAACCAACGGAGGATAATGCACACCCTCATACTTCAACATCTGGTCGTTTTGTCCTTGTTCACAACGGTGTGATTGAAAATTTTGTTGAGTTAAAAGAAGAATATGTGGCAGATGATGTGTTCAAGGGGCAAACTGATACAGAAATTGCAGTACATTTGATTGCAAAATTTGCTGAAGAAGAAGGTCTTGCAACGCTTGAAGCTTTTAAAAAAGCGTTGAATGTGATTAAAGGTTCTTACGCTTTTGCGCTAATGGATGTTGAGACACCTGATGTTATTTATGTTGCCAAAAATAAATCACCGCTCCTGATTGGTTTGGGTGACGGCTACAATATGGTCTGCTCTGATGCGATGGCAATGATTCGCGAAACTTCAGAATTCATGGAAATTCACGACAAAGAGCTGGTTATCTTAACTAAGGATAATGTAGAAGTTGCAGATTACGATGGAAATCGTGTCGAACGTGAAAGCTACACAGCGGAGCTTGACCTTTCTGATATTGGTAAAGGGACTTATCCTTTTTACATGCTCAAAGAAATCGATGAACAACCTGCCGTTATGCGCAAATTGATTGCGACTTATGCCGATGAAAACGGGGCAATGAAAGTTGATGAAAATATCGTTAAGGCTGTGCAAGAAGCAGACCGTATTTATATCATTGCTGCTGGAACATCGTATAATGCAGGTTTTGGTGCAAAAATGATGTTGGAAGCTTTGACTTCTACGCCAGTCGAGCTTGGTGTTGCTAGTGAATGGGGTTATGGTATGCCATTGCTTTCTAAAAAACCATTCTTTATTTTCTTATCTCAATCTGGAGAAACAGCAGACAGCCGTCAAGTTTTGGTTAAAGTCAATGAACTTGGTCTCCCTTCATTGACCGTGACAAATGTTCCAGGTTCAACTTTGTCACGTGAAGCGACCTATACGATGTTGATTGGTGCAGGTCCTGAAATTGCTGTGGCTTCAACGAAAGCTTACACAGGACAAATTGCAACGCTCGCTTTTCTTGCTAAAGCAGTTGGAGAAGCTGATGGAAATACGGCTGCGAGCGACTTTGGGCTTGTTAAGGAGCTCTCTCTAGTTGCTCAGTCAATTGAGTCTACGCTTTCTGAAAAAGAAGAAATCGCTGAGGTTGTAGCGAAACTCTTGCCAACTACAAGAAATGCTTTTTATATTGGACGTAAACAAGATTATTTCGTTGCGATGGAGGCTTCGCTTAAACTTAAAGAAATCTCATATATCCAATGTGAAGGTTTCGCCGCTGGTGAATTAAAGCATGGGACTATTTCGCTGATTGAAAAAGATACCCCAGTTCTTGCTTTGATTTCTAATAATGAAGAAGTTGCAGCGCATACACGTGGGAATGTGATGGAAACGGTAGCACGTGGTGCTTCAGCAATTACCATTGTTGAAGAAGGCGTAGCACGTGAAGATGATACAATTGTTGTCAATAATGTTCATCCATTCTTATCAGCTATTTCGATGGTTATTCCTACGCAACTGATTGCTTATTTTGCTTCAATGCAACGTGGCCTTGATGTTGACAAACCACGTAATCTCGCAAAGGCTGTTACAGTAGAATGAAGTCAAGACTTATTCAGTATGAGTTTCGTAAAACATTTGTCCATTTTCTCTAGTCGCTTAGAGCGAATGGATGACTGCGGTGGATGGACAGCGAAACGGAGATAGTGCTGCTTTGATAAAAATTACTGACAGACTTTCTGTCAGTAAGAAAATCCTGTCAGAATGTGCTGACAGGATTTTTGTCAGTAAATTTTTGAGTCTGTCAGTGACAAAAGACATTATTTTTCGTATAAATAGATATGTACGAAGTAAAAGAGAATCCTTATCCCATGTTACCAAGAGAAAGACTAGAACTATTAGGGTCAGAGAAGTTATCGGATAGTGAATTACTTGCTATTTTGCTGCGGACAGGAACAAAAAAGTTATCCGCGCTTGAACTTGCCGCAAAAATTTTACAACATTTTCAGACGATGGAGCGTTTTTGCCATGCTTCTATTTTAGAGTTGAAAGAAATTTCAGGAATTGGTCAAGCTAAAGCAATCGAAATTCGTGCAATGATGGAGCTTGGAAAAAGGATTCAGACCGCAGAACACCATAGGCATGGACAAGTGATGAGCGCTCAAGAGTTTGGTTTAAGTTTGGCATTTGAGATGCGTGACTACGAACAGGAGCATCTCCTTGCGATATATCTTGATGGCCAGAACAAAATTATTGAGAAACGAACCATTTTTATAGGGGCTGTAAATCATGCTTTGGCTAACCCAAGAGAAATTCTTTATCATGCTGTGAAAAATCTTGCAGTTGGTTTGCTTGTCGCGCATAATCATCCTTCTGGAAGTTTGCAACCAAGTAGTGCAGACCGAACTTTTACTGACAAAATAAAAATTTCTTGTGATAATTTAGGCATTTCTTTTATTGACCATATCATTGTCGGTGGTGGAAATTATTTTAGTTTCCGCGAACACGAAAGATAAAAGAGTTACTGACAAAGGAGTAAATTGAAATTGACAAAACTCTGTCAGCGTACTGACAGAGTTTATTTTGATTTTGTAAACAATTCTTTTGACCTATTTCACATATAAAAGTAAAATGGTAGTAGGTAATTTACCTATATCTCATCTAATTTTACATTGCACCTGAAAAGGTGCTTTTTATTTTAAAAGATTAATCCAATATCGTGCTAGAATGGCTTGGTCTTCAGAATCATAGACCCAGTTATTTAACTGACCTCCCAACTTCTCAATAATATGCCGACTTGCAAAATTATTTTCATCAACCGTAACTAAAATAGAGGTGATATTAACGGAAAGATAGTGCTTAAAGGCGAATTGGCACATTTCTTCAGCAATATGTTGTCCTCTAGCAAATTCAGGAACATCGTAACCAATATGTCCACCATACAAAAGTAAGTCATCTTTTTCTAAGTCAAATCGACAACGAATACTTCCAACGATTTTTCCAGCTTTAAAAGCAAAATAACTGATTTGTCGTGACTGGTTACAATCTTTCGGAGAAATCTCAACTTGTTGTAATTCTCCGAGCAGTTGTTTGTAATTTCCCACTTTAAAGTTAGCATAACGATGCCTTCCAAAATGACCAAATGTTGTAAAATCATTTTTGCAAGCCTCAACATAATTTAAAAAAGCTTGTTCATCATTTTCAGTTAATCTTCTAATTTCCAAATGAGACATTTGCGAATCCTCTCAATACTTAGTTTGCTTATTATATCATGTTTCTTAGCTGTGCGTTAAAGAATATCTTTGTGCTATAATTTATAATAAAAGCTCAGAAGGAAATAATTTATGAACGATAGGGTTGCGATGAGTAAAACTTGGATATTTATTATCATAGCAAGTGTCATTATTTTTATCTTAGGACGATATCTTTATCAGCCCATTTTAGAAGTTACAGGAGCCATTGGAGCAGTAGGAGCGTTGACTTGTGGTTTGACGGGGGTAATCATCAAATATTTACGGCGAAAAAGAAGAAACAGAGAATAAAAAAACAAGCAGGATTAACTGCTTGTTTTTGTTCAGTGTAATTTATATTCTAAAAAATAGACTTTTTCTACATTTTATAATAAAATAGAATAAAGGAGGCGCTTACAATGAGAGACGAATATAAAAGAATTTTAGTTGCAGTAGATGATTCAGAACAAGCAAAACAGGCGGTTCATGAAGCAGTAGCGATTACAAAAAGAAATAAATCGTCGCTGTTTGTCCTGCATATTAAAGATGAAACCATGCTTAGCGGGACACCACTTGCCTTAACAATTAGTTTAGAAGATTTAGAAGAAAAATCAAGAACAATTACAGAAGATGTATCAAACAGTATCAATGAAGAAGTAAAATTTGAACTTCACAGCTTCATGGGTAATCCCAAAAAAGAGATTGTCAAATTTGCGAAGGAAAATAATGTTGATTTAATCGTCATCGGCTCCAACAGCAAAGGTCTGATAAATCGTATGCTCGTGGGCTCTACAACAACATATGTAGTAAGTCATGCCCCTTGTAATGTCATGGTTGTAAAATAAGTCAGTCTGTCATGAGTCGCGATAAATCATCGGGCATACATAAAATCAAGTGTTTTACTATCCAGCATCTCACGTATCAAGGAATAAATCCATGCGCGTTCAAAATATGGAAAAGATGTATCCGTGATAAGCATCGTTAGTAGCAAATTCTTAAAGTGAGACTTCCAGAAGCAAATGGAGGTCTTTTTCGTACAAATTTTTATCAAAACAAGTGCGTGCTATCTCCGCCCTTCGGGCTACGCGATAAACATTTGTCCGTTTTATCTAGCCGCTAAAGCGTCTGATAAAAAGGCTGTCGATGCTCTCTACGGTGCTACGTGCTTCGCACGCCGTTCTACGAACGGTCTCCGCAACTTCGTTGCTACGCTGTCCGTTTGCTCTTGCTGCTTTAGCAGTTAAGCAAACGGACAGCGTAGCGCAGCGAAGATAGCGACTAGAGAAAATGGACAAATGTTTTACGAAACTCCCACTGAATAAGTCTTGACTTCATTTTATAAATTGTCCATATATGTGGACACAGGAAAGTGAGTAAATCTATAGAAAACAGATAAAATAGACTTATGAAGAAAAAGATAGAAACGTAATAAAAAAAGAAAGGATGGAGTTGTGGAATTAAATGCTAATGAACGACAGGTGATGAGCCTACTAAATTTTGAGTATTATGTTGAAGCTGCAAGTTTAGCAAAACAGTTACTCGTATCGGATAAAACGATTCGACGGATGATTAAAAAAATCAATGAACGGTATACAGGACATTATGCTGAACCACTAATTCTATCACAGGCGGGAAAAGGATTTCGGCTATCAGCTTACTTCAAAGATAAGGATGTTTACGCTGAATTATCAGTTGATGAACAAGATGATAAAGCCTTATATGATATTATGTTGACAATTTTATTCAGCCATCCTAATAAAAGGCAGTATGATGTTTTGAAAATAGATTATCTGTCAAATAGTGCAAAGACCACGCGCCTAAATAAAATCAAACAAGCATTTAAAGATTTTCATCTTGTTTTCAAGACAAATCAGTATTATGTCTGGATTGAAGGAGATGAAATTCAAATTAGACGAGCGATTAACGATTTGATTATGACGATTAACAAAAATAACAGTCTCAAACAAATTGGGCTTAACCTCTTTTCAGCGGACAATCAATTTATTGATAAACAAGTAGAGTTAATAGAAGAAAAAACACAACAATATCTTAGCTATCCTTATGATTGGACTGTCAGACTTCATCTATCTGTTCTTGTTAAGCGGGTCAGAGAAGGGAGTATTCAAACATCTATCCATGAGATAAATGAATCAGAGAGACAACTTATGGTAAAAAATAAGTCTTTAGCAGATCTCGCAAGCATTATCACGAAAAACTTTTCAAACTATCTCAATGTTGAGTTAAAAGAGGCAGAACAGTTATTAATGTTTCAAACCTTATATGCTATCAATTTAAGTAGACAAGAAAGTCAAGCAATAGATGAATGTTTGGCAGAAGAAGTCACCAAAACACTGATAATCAATGTATTTGAAATAGCTAATGTTACTCTATTGCCACAAAGTCGTAGACTATATGAAGATTTATACCAACATGTGTTACCCATGCTTTCTCGTTTGCGATTAGGAATTAAGATTGAAAACAATTTGTTAGACGAAGTGAAGTTAAAGTACACGAAAACCTTTGAAAAATTGTCAAAAATCATTGATGGAATCAACCATGAACTTGCCTTTGAAACTAAAATAGATGAGGCAGAAATTGGATATTTATCACTTTATTTTGAAAAATATCATTTAGAAGTGACAACTGACAAACGAGTATTATTAGTTTGTGCAACAGGTATTGGTACTAGCGAGTTATTAAAAGCACGGCTCCAAAAGAAAATTCCCAACTTAAATGTTATTGCAGCGATGAGCAATCGCCAGGCACGAAAAAGTCAAGGATTTATTGAAGAAAATATTGACTTGATTTTATCAACACTTGATGTATCCGTTACAAAAATTGGCAAAGTTCCAATTCTGACGATTAGTCCACTTTTAACAGAGAAAGACGTTCAGAAAATAAATTATATTTTAGAAGAAAGTGAGAAAACGAATGACAGACATTGATTTAGGTAAAGTCGTTCATAAGAATTTGATAGTTGTACCATCAAAATCCAAAACTAAAGATGAGGTGATTAATGAACTGGGTCACTTGCTTGCAACCAAAGGATATCTCTTTGATGCTCAAGAATTTATTGATGATGTTTATTTGAGAGAGAAAGAGGGAGTGACGGGGATAGGACAAGGTATTGCTATTCCACACGGAAAATCAATTGCCGTTAAGGATACCACGATTGCAGTTGCTGTATTAGATGAAGAAATTGAGTGGGAAACTTTGGATGAACAGCCTGTCAAAGTAGTCATTATGTTTGCTGTCAAAGATACAGATGCTAATACAACTCATATACTACTATTGCAGCAAATTGCTGTGTTACTAGCACATAGTGATTTTCTTGATAAACTCAAAGAAGTTACAAGTGTTGATGAGTTATATCAGCTAATGACGACTGCTAACTAAATCTGCAAGACAAATTTTGTCATAAAAAAATTATATTTTATAAAGGAGAACCACAATGGTTTTAGTAACAGGTAAAGAGCTACTCTCAGTCGCAAAAGAAAAGAACTTTGCAATTCCAGCTTATAACTGTGGGTCAGGACAACTCTTAAACGCCACTTTGAAAGCATGCGAAGAAGATCAAGCACCATTTATCATAGCAATTCACCCAGATGAATTGAGCTTCTTGGAAGATAATTTTGTTGCTTCATGTATTGATGCAGCAAATAAGACCAAGTTACCAATCGCGATCCATCTGGACCATGGTGCAAGTTATGAACAAGTCATTCATGCAATTCAACTAGGGATGACGTCGGTTATGATTGATAAATCTTTAGCTCCATTCGAAGAAAATATTGAAATTACTAAAAAAGTTGTTGAAGCGGCACATGCTGTTGGGGTGTCCGTTGAAGCTGAACTTGGAACAATTGGCAATACTGGTAATAATGTGGAAGGAGGTAATCAACAAGGAATTTATACTGAACCAGCACAAGCTAAAGAATTTGTTGAGCGGACAGGGTGTGACTCACTTGCTGTAGGTATTGGGACCTCTCATGGTCTTTATCCAAAAGGGCTTCAGCCCAAATTAGCAATTAATGTTTTGGAAGAAATTGTTAAAGAAACAGGTATTCCGCTAGTATTGCATGGGGCGTCTAATAACTTGGATTCTGAGATTAAAGCAGCAGTTACACATGGAATCAATAAGGTTAATATCTCATCAGATATTAAAATTGTTTTTGCAGAACGATTAAGAGAAGAACTTAATGATGGTAATAATGAAAAACGCGAACCGAATATACTCTTCCCAGCGCCTATGAAAGAAACCGAAAAAGTAGTTCATCAAAAGAATCAACTTTTTGGCGCGAGTAATACAGCTAAGTATTATTTTCAGTAATTTGGTACTGATAGACTAAATTTCTCTTTGGTTAAATCCAAAGAGAAATTTAAAAAATGAAAAAGATAACGGTTACAAAAATAAAAATTGTGAGGTGAACTATGAAAATTGTTGGAATTGCAGCATGCACAGCGGGGATTGCTCATACCTATATTGCTAAGGAGAAGTTGACACAAGCAGGTATTGAACATGGGCATACCATCCATATCGAAACACAAGGACTTGCTGGGCAACAGGATAAGCTGACGCCAGAAGAAATCGCTGAAGCTGATATTGTTATTATTGCGGCAGATATAAAAATTAATGGTCGTAATCGCTTTGAAGGTAAAAAAGTTGTCGAAGTACCAACTAGCCTTGTTGTCAAGTCGCCAAACAAACTAGTTGAAAAACTCGAAGAAGTACATCAAGGAGTATAATAATGGGTGTTTTAAAAGATTTAGGTTTTAAAAGACATTTAATGACGGCAATCTCATTCTTTTTACCAATCATTTGTGCGGCAGGGTTCTTGCTCGCTATTGGTAATATTATGGGAGGAGCATCAATCGCTGACTTTTCAAAAGGATTTAGTTTTGCGGACACTATGACAACAATGGGAGGCTATGGATTAGGTTATCTTCCCATAGTGGTTTCTACTGCGATTGCTTACTCTATTGCAGATAAGCCAGGTATTGCACCAGGATTGATTGTTGGATTCGTTGCTCATGGGATTAATACTGGGTTTATCGGTGGCATTGCATCAGGATTTGTTGTTGGGATTATTACATTACTTTTCTATGCTAATGTTAAAGTCCCAAAATGGATGGAAGGTCTAATGCCAACTTTAATTGTGCCATTTGTATCATCTTTTCTAGGTGGAATGGTGATGTATTATATACTTGGTACGCCAATCAACTATCTGGTCGGTTTGCTGACAAATTATTTAAATCATCTTGATTCTTCACAACTTTTGATTTATGGTTTGATTATTGGTGTTCTTGCTTCTATTGATTATGGCGGACCTATCAATAAAACAGTATTTGCAGTGGTGTTTGCGATGTTTTCAGAAAATATTTATGCACCGCTTACCGTTTTGATTGGTGCCTCCATGATTACACCATTTGGCTACGGACTTGCCTTAATCCTTCAGAAAATATTTAAGAAAAATGTCTTTGATAAACAGGATATTGAAACATTAAAATCTGCTATTCCTATGGGATTTTGTCAGATTACCGAGGGGTGTTTTCCAATTATCTTCAAAAATTGGTTAAAAAATATGATTGCAACAGGCATTGGTGGTGGTATATTTGGGGCATTGTCAATGTTTTGGGGTTGTGATAGTCATATTCCAGCATCAGGGATGTTTGCTGTGCCAACGATGACGGGTAATCGTGGATTTCTCTTCGTTGTTGCTCTTATTATTGGTTCATTAGCACAAGCTATTGTCTTTGTATTTATAATGAAGCCCGTTAATCCAAATGAAATGGCTGAGTTTGAGGAAAAAGAAGAGGAAGATATTGAGTTTGGAGATCTCAAAATTTCTTAAGGAGTGTAAATTAATGTATCAAGAAAAAATTAGAGCAATATTTAAAAATTCAGGTATTGCTTTTACAAGACAAGAACTAGATGGTATAGAGTATGCTGATTTTGGGTTGAAAAACATTGAGGAAGAGGGACTTAATCTCATTGTTTATGTGAATAATGACCGCTATTGTGCGAAAGAAATGGTTTTACTTCCTAGACAAACTTGTCCAGAACATCGCCATCCACGGCGAGGAGTAAAGTTAGAAATTGAAGGAAAAGAAGAAACTTTTCGAGTTCGTTATGGTAAAGTCTATCTTTATGTGGAAGGCGAGGAAAATGTGCAAGAAATCTCAGCTAAAATTCCAGAAAAGAGCAAAGAGTGGTATACCATTCGACATGAGATTGTACTTGAGGCAGGAGAACAGTATACAATTATTCCTGATACTTTGCATTGGTTTCAAGCAGCAGAAGAGGGAGCGATTATTTCAGAGTTTTCATCGCCTAGTGATGATTCGTCGGATATTTTCACTAATCCTAATATTAAACGTTAATGGAGTTTATGCAGAGCTAGGACGTTAATCCTAGCTCATTTTTTAGTAATTTGAATTTCGTGTATTGGATATAGTGCAAATCAATAACCTTACCAAAAACTACTAAAATAAGTGGGTGTTGTTTCGCTAAAAGAGATAGATATTCTATTGGTTTGCTCAGAAAATCTCGGAAGTAAATATGTGAGTTCTTCAAATATTTTTGACTGTTGAGAGCGATTAAGCTCTCCAGAGCTATGAATAATATGGCTGTGAATATAATTGTCTTCTCCATTGTCGTTGGAAAGAGCATCAGTTTCATGAATGAGACATAGGACATTTCCGTGAGTTTTATCTTTTTTTATATTTTTAACGACACGAGCCACAAGTTTTGCAAGGCTTTTTTTATTTTTGAGAGTATTTGGTATTGTGTAGATATCAATAATGAGCATAATTATTTCCTAGTAGAATGATATTTTATGAAAAACTCTTAGAAATTTTGAAGAACTTGGATAAATCTGTTTCGATAATGATAGATAATACTTTAGAGGACACATAAACAGAAATGATGGTGAGAAGTGAACGCTCAATTCCTAAAAAAATACTAGATGGAAGAATTACAGAAAGGTCAGATATAAGCAAGCCCAGACTTTTTCGGATATTGAATTTTTTTTCCAGTATTTTAGCAATTAGACTACCACTTGCAGACGTTGCTTTTCCTAAATAAATGAGACCAATCCCCCCTCCCATAAAAGCACCAGCTAAAACAGCGGCAAGGATAGGATATGGCATCCTGAGAGGGAGATGTGTTGTAAGATGCAAAAAGATAGTGGAGAGGATTACGACAAAAACTGTCCGAAAAATTAGAGTTTTATTAAAGTAACGATAGCTAAATATTATAAGTAAACCGTTAAGAAAAAAGTTGGTAAGATAGGAGGGGATGTCAAATAAATAAGTGCCCATAGCGATTAGTCCGGGTACTCCTCCTTCACCTAGCAGGTTTGGAATTGCTAAACAATTTACAGAAAAAGCAATTGATAGAGAGCCAATAATGATTAATATATATTCTTTGATATTGTTTTTCATGAGTATGTACTTGCAATTTTGAGTTTGCAAGTCCTTTCTTTGGTATTGGTATTTATAGAGTCTCAAAAACACTTGTGAAAAGTAGTGAAAAACGTATAATTTGGTATTTTTGAATAATCATTATAAATTACTATACACTAAATATATTGGCCAAAATCAGAATGTGTCATAAAATAGGTAAGATTTTATAGAGCGATATGAAAAGAGAAGAAAGGGATAGATTTATCGTATAAAAGAAGGGACTAAAAATCGTATTTGCTTATGATAAAGTTAACATAGAATAATATAAGGAGGTACAAATTTGAAAAATGTATCAAAAATGGAAATTGTTGTTGCGTTATTAATGATGATTTTTATTTTTATTGTTTCTATTTCGTTTATCATAATTTTTATCTGTGAATTCATTTTTGGCATATAAAAACATAGAATATAAAATCTCCTCTTTGTTAGAAAAGGGGAGATTTTTAATTAAAAATAAGCAAGAGGGATTAGATATTTATAGTCTATCGAGCATATTTTGATAATATTTCGAGACTTCGGAGAGATTGAGACTGTTGAAAATATCAATTGCTTTTTGTATTTGTAGTTTTCCTTCGGAGGTGTTTTTAAAACAAAAATTCCAGTATCCTACGGACAAATTTCTCAAATTTTGATTGAACATATCATGTTCTAGATGATAATTATCAATACAATTTATAACGTATTTTGCAGAGTCGATGTATCCACGTGATGAAAAAAGAATGGCAGATTTATAAGCAATCTGAAGTAGCTTATTTCTATGTTTGGAAGAAGAAAGTAGAGGATGTTTTTCAATCAAAAAAGAATTGATTAATAATTGTGTTTCTCGAGCGCTGAGATTTGGCAGAAAGAGATAAAAAATACTTAACTCCATATAGCCCCAGATACTGATTGAAAATAAATAATCAATAATTTGTTCACTTTCTATGTCATTCAAGGAAAACAAGGTACTTTTGGCAGCAATAGCGAGGGAAGAATGTCCGGATTGTTCAAGTTCATTTATAAGTTTTAATAATTCATTTTTATCACTATAGAGGTCTGCGATGATGACGCGTTCAATTAATTCATCTTGGTCACTATTTGTATAATTATTTAAAATTTGTTCATATTCTTCAAGAGAGATGCCTAACTCTTGTAATGCTAGAACGACACGGTCAAATCCCATCATTGATTCTCCACGTTCAAATTTCGCTAAGGTTGCTTTTGAGATACCAATGCTTTCAAAGTGTGAAACAGAGAGCTTTTTTTGTTGTCTTAATGCTCTAAAAATCTCACCATATTTTTTATAAATCATTTAAATTCCTTTCACTGCCATATTAATCCATATTAAAAAAAATACGCTCTTTATTTTAAAATTGTTTTAAATGCTTGTCAAGGGATTATTTATACATAGTGGTAAAATTTAAGAGATAATTTTTTATTTTGGAAAAATACGGTTTTTTAAGGACAAGAAATAAAGGCAAAAAAATGATAGAATGGGATACTGAATAAAATTATAATTTATTATTTTGTCTCACTTTATTACTTTGCGTGAAAAAGAGGAAAATTGATTTTACAAAGTGAAGTGATAAAAACTAGAAAGAAGTTTAATTGTGAGTATGAAAGGAAAGAAATAGATGAGTACAATCCAATGGTTCCCAGGACATATGTCAAAAGCAAGGCGACAGGTGCAAGAGAACTTGAAGTATGTCGATTTTGTGATTGAGCTGGTAGATGCTAGGTTGCCGATGAGCTCAAGAAATCCTATGCTGGGACAAATTATTGGTGATAAACCGCGAATTATTGCTTTGAATAAGGCGGATTTGGCTGATTCTAGTGCTGTGAAGGACTGGATTGAATATTTTGAGCAACAAAACTTTATAACATTGGCGATAAATTCTAAGGAAGAATACACGGCGAAACGTTTGACGATAGCTGCTAAAAAGTTAATGTCGGCTAAAATGGCGCGTGACAGCGAACGAGGAATTGCCCATACCACTTTGCGAACGATGATTATTGGTATTCCAAATGCTGGAAAATCAACATTGATGAATCGTCTAGCTGGTAAAAAGGTAGCCGTAACGGGAAATCGTCCTGGTGTTACCAAAGGGCAGCAGTGGATTCGTACAAATAAGGAACTAGAATTACTCGATACTCCAGGGATTCTGTGGCCTAAGTTTGAAGATCAGCTTGTGGGATTGAAATTAGCTTTGACGGGTGCGATCAAGGATGATTTGCTTCCGATGGATGAGGTAACAATTTTTGGTTTGGATTATTTTTTGAAGCATTATCCTGAATTGACAAAGAAACGCTATCGTATTAATGATGAAGATTTAGATTTAGAGGTTCCTGAATTAATTATGGAATTGACACGTCGTTTTGGGTTTCGAGATGATTATGACCGATTTTACAGTCTATTTGTAAAGGATGCTCGAGATGGGAAATTAGGGCTTTTCTGCTTGGATAGAGTCGGTGATTACAAGAATTAATGGAGTTTTTATCAAAGCAAGTGCGTGCTATCTCCGCCTTACGGCTACGCGATAAACATTTGTCCGTTTTATCTAGCCGCTAAAGCGTCTGATAAAAAGGCTGTCGATGCTCGCTACGCCACTAGATGAAACAACTAGCATATCCGTAAGCGCTGAAGATCCTATAAAGTGGCAAGTTCAAATCGCAATCTAACACTAAGTGGCAGCTGCAAAGATACTGTAAGAAGCGGTTTGCGTGAAACGTAAACCATAGGTATAAATGTTAAACAGTGTCAGTAATTTTTTCTTGAAAATGGAAATTTATAAAAATGGGACAAACGATTAAAGAGATTAAAGAACAATTGTCAGAACTGACAGACTTGTCAGCACCTGAATTTGAGATTTTTGAAGCTGATTCACGCTCAGGTGTTCATTTGGCAATCAAGGCTCGAAAAAAACAAATTCTTGCGGAAGTCGTAGAAAATGAACGTTTGGAGAAAATGCTTCAATTTGAGCGGAATTTATATGCGCAAGGCATTGAGTTAATTGCTGGAATTGACGAAGTGGGACGGGGACCACTTGCAGGACCAGTAGTGACAGCGGCGGTGATTTTACCTCCTAATTGTAAAATTAGAGGATTGAATGATAGTAAAAAAGTGCCAAAATCAAAACATCATGCGATATTTACTGAAATCCAAAAACAAGCTATTGCTGTCGGAATTGGAGTGGTTAGTCACGAAAAAATTGATGAAGTTAATATTTATGAAGCGACAAAAATCGCAATGTTACAGGCAGTAGAAAATTTGAAAGTTGTTCCTGAGCATCTGTTGATTGATGCGATGGCGCTTGATATTGAGATACCACAGACCAAGATTATTCATGGGGATGCAACATCGCTTTCGATTGCCGCGGCTTCAATTATTGCAAAAGTGACCCGTGATGAGATGATGGCAAGTTTTGCTCTTGAATTTCCTGGTTATGATTTTGAAAATAATGTTGGTTACGGTACAGCAAAACATCTGTCAGCACTGACAGAGTTGGGAATTACACCTATTCATCGAAAATCCTATGAACCGATTAAGTCTATGGTTGAATTCGAAAAATGAAGTCAAGAATTATTCAGGAAAAGTTTTGAATCGCTGGTGAATTAAGCTACATTCTCTAGGGGCAACAACTAAGCGACTAAAAAATGATTGATCCAAGAAAACTAAGTGTTGTCTCCGCTGTCCGTTTGGTTAGCTGCTAAGCAGTAAGGATTGAGTTGCAATGGTTCCCACTAAGTGGTTACGTACTGCGTACGCCGTTCTACGAACGGTCTACATCCGCTGTCCTAAAGCCCCAAGAGCAAAAGCCGAAGCCACAAGTTGAGGCGCAAAGCACTAGTGTTTTATAGATGTCAGACGAAATTCAAAGCAATATATCTTTGATGAATTTTCCTATAAGTTCTTGAAAAATCGCTTTAGCTTTGCTACAATGACTTTGTAATTATATTTTAAAGAATTTAACGAGGGATTTTTCTTTCAAGATTGCTATCATTTGTTTCAAGCAGTTGAGTTTAACCTCGAAAAGGAGATGAAATGGATACTGAATTGATTAGAAAATTGGTCGAAAAAGCGGAAGAGTCAGGTTCTTCCAAGTATCGAGCTTATGTTTTGAAAAAACTAGACGAATCGTATGAGTTATTGATGAATGGTAAGCAGATGGCGAAGTTTATTGTGACAGGCTATGAGCAAGGTTACTTGGAAAATAATGCAAGTAAAACGGACTACCAAATCAAAACAGTTGCTAACTTAGAGAAATTTTTGACTGGACAGTATTGAAAAAACGTGAAGTATTTTTCACGTTTTTTTGTAGTAGTTGACAAGTGTTCTGTTATACTAACCGCTACTTTCGTTCCACTTTATAGATGTGGGGGAATTATAGCCAAGCCACTCTAAAATCGAACCAATCTTCCTCAAATTTTCCGCCAGTCTTTCGTTGTCGTCCTTGACTTGCGCCAGCAAGATCTGCGTTCTTTCGCTTCAGTCTGTCGAAAGTAAGATGTGAGGTGCGCTTGGTCAGAAACGTAGAAAATTGCCACTCGACTTGCGACTGAAGTCGCAAGTCGAGTGGACAGCGGAGCAGCTATTTTCCTAGCTTCTAGCGCACCGAACTCAATTAATTTAGAGCAATCTTGGTTGGATATTAGAGTAGTTTAGCTATAGCAACTGCAATTAGTGTGTCATGGCAATGTTTTTCCGCCATGAAGTTAGATTGTAACATCAATTTGTTGTAAAAATCTGTCAGTATGGGTTGTCGTAATATTTATCCAAAATTTCCATTTTTAAAGCTGGAAGTTCGGCTGATGAAGCAGTTAATGTGCTACGGATAAATAATTTTTCTTCATGGTTAATAATTCCTGCGAATTTAACTTGCGGATAATCAGCATTTACTGATAAAATATGTGCTTTTGTTTCTGTCAGTACTGACAGGTCTACTGGTACATCAAGATTGACTGTGCGGGCTGTATAAGAGTAATTTTTTAGTGCGGCAATGTTACGATTTGGGATAAAAGTAGTTGCACCATCTGCCCCAATGACAGTAATAGAGCGGATACCTACAGTTTTGACAATTCCTTCAATATCTAAACCGGAAAAGGCCACAGTATCGCCAACATTAATCTGATGTTCAACAATGATAAAAAAACCATTGATAATATCAGCAACTAAATCGCGTCCCGCAAAGCCAAGGGCCACACCAATAATTCCAGCACCAGCTAAAACATTTCCTACAGGAATACCGATAAGGCCAAGAACCGTGTAGATATATAGAAAAACGGTAAGGTAATGGATGCCACTGGTTGTAAGTCTAGAGAGCGTTAAAATTCGAGAAGTATCCGTCCATTTTTGTTCGCTATAGTTTTTGAAAAGTCGCTTTACAATTCGAGTTCCAGCTTGATAAAGGATAAAGAAAAGTAGGCTGACAAGGATAATAGTGATTAATTTGTCAAGGAGAAGCGTGCCTAAATCTTCCCAATTTATTTTTAAAAAGTTCATAATTCTCCAATCGCTGATATTTTTATTAAAAGCTATGAAAGCTTGGTATTATGCTGTTTTATCAAAACAAAACCGAACATTGACTGAATTTTTAATAAAAATTCTGAATATTTTCTTGTTTTCCTTTTCAGAAAATAATATAATCTATTATAACAGAAAATTTTCGGAGGATGTTATGACGATTGATTTAGACTGGGAAAACCTAGGATTTAACTATACAAACTTACCATTTCGCTATATTGCCCGCTATAAAGATGGACAATGGAGTACAGGGGAGCTAACAGGAGACAATCAACTCCATATTAGTGAGTCTTCTCCTGCTCTACACTATGGTCAACAAGGTTTTGAAGGACTGAAAGCTTATCGCACAAAAGATGGCTCAATTCAGCTTTTCCGCCCAGACCAAAATGCAGCACGACTTCAAAAAACGGCGCATCGCTTGTGCATGGCAGAAGTTCCAACAGAAATGTTTATTGATGCAGTCAAGCAAGTGGTTAAAGCTAATGAAGATTTTGTGCCTCCTTATGGTACAGGTGGGACGCTTTATCTTCGTCCGCTGCTTATTGGGATTGGGGATATTATTGGGGTGAAACCTGCGGATGAATATCTTTTTACTGTTTTTGCAATGCCTGTAGGTTCTTATTTTAAAGGTGGTTTGGCACCATCAAACTTTGTTATTTCACGCGACTATGATCGTGCTGCTCCTTTGGGGACAGGCGGTGCAAAAGTTGGAGGAAATTACGCTGCATCACTTCAAGCAGAAGTTGGTGCTAAAAAAGCGGGTTATGCTGATGCCATTTATCTTGATCCAGCAACACATACAAAGATTGAAGAAGTCGGAGCAGCAAATTTCTTCGGGATTACGGCGGAAAATGAATTTATTACGCCGTTGAGTCCGTCTATTTTGCCTTCAATTACTAAATATTCACTCTTATATTTAGCGGAATATCGTCTGGGTTTGAAAGCAATTGAAACAGATGTTCCTGTGAGTGATTTGAATCAATTTGTTGAAGCTGGAGCTTGTGGAACGGCTGCTATTATTTCACCTATTGGACGTATTGATGATGGAGAAAAACAGTATGTTTTCCATTCGGAAACAGAGGTTGGACCAACGATTAAACGTTTATATGATGAACTTGTTGGCATTCAATTTGGTGATGTAGAAGCACCTGATGGATGGATTGTTAAAGTAAATTAAGAGTGATTCATATCAAATGAGTAAAAATCAAAAGCGGTTTTCCGCTTTTTTAAACCAGATAATAGTCAGAAAATAATAAATTATCAAAATTTAATGACTGAGAGGGAAAGAAATGAAAGCTGAAGCAAGAAAAGCAATGAAAACAACTTTGTGGCAGCCAGACTTTGAGTCGGATGCTTGTGGAATGGGCTTTATTGCTCAAATTGATGGCAGAGCAAGTCACCAACTTGTTGAACACGCACTCACGATGCTTAAACGGATGAATCATAGAGGGGGGACTGGTGCTGAACCCGAAACAGGAGATGGAGCGGGAATTTTACTTGCTTTACCTCATGAATTTTTTGTAAAAATAGCCAAAGAAAATAATGTGAAACTTCCAGAGAAAGGAAACTACGCAGTAGGGCAATTCTTTCTTTCGCGTCAAGAAAACAAGCAAAGGCAAGCATTGGAATCCATTACTGCCGCAGTAAAAGCGCAGGGACACGAAGTTTTATTCACGCGTGCAGTTCCTTTTCACTATGAATCATGTGGATTGACTGCTCAAAAAATTATGCCTGCTTTTGTGCAAGTATTCATTGAACAAAAAGCTGTCAGTGCTGACAAAGATTTTGAAAGTGACTTATTTGATATTCGTCGTTCACTTGAAAAAAGATTTGATGAAAATGACTTGTATATTTGTTCTTTGTCAAGTAAGACAGTGGTCTATAAAGGAATGTTACACGCTTATCAGGTCAAATTATTCTATCCAGATTTATCTGATAAAACTTTTAAAAGCCACATTGCGTTGACACACAGTCGATTTTCTACGAATACTTTTCCATCATGGAATCGGGCGCAGCCTTTCCGTTTTTTGGCGCATAATGGCGAAATTAATACATTACGTGGCGCTGAAAATTGGATGAAAGTTCATGATATTGAGATGTATAACTCTGAGAACTCTGACTCAGCAAAATTGGAAAATTGTATGGAGCATCTCTATAGAAACGGACGAGAAATGCCTGAGAGTCTACTTGCAATGATTCCAGAAGCTTGGGGAGAGAATACAGGTTTGGCTCCCGAACTAAAAGCATTTTACGAATACAGTACTGCACATATCGCACCTTGGGACGGCCCAGCGGCGCTTGTATTTACTGATGGAACGACCGTTGGTGCTAGGCTTGACAGAAACGGACTACGTCCAAGCCGTTATCTTGTTACAAAAGATAATTTTATCATTCTATCTTCAGAGTCAGGTGTTGTGGATATTCCGGCCAATCAAATCGTTGAAAAATCAGTACTTGGTCCAGGTAATATGATTTTGGTCAACACTGACAAAGGCGAAATGATAAGAAATGATGCAGTCAAAAAATATTATGCGAGCAAATATCCTTACCAAGACTGGCTATCAGCAGGTTTAAAAAATCTGTCAGCACTGACAGAAAAAATATCTACTGACAAGATTCCGTCAGCAAACATTAAAGCAATGTGGAAGCTTTTTGGCTATAATGACGAAATGATTCGTACAGTTATGTTGCCAATGGCGGAAAATGCAGCAGAACCTACAATATCAATGGGATTTGACGCGCCACTAGCTGTTTTGTCAGAACAAGCGCAATCACTTTACAATTTCTTCAAACAACAGTTTGCTCAAGTCACCAACCCACCTATTGATGCAATTAGAGAGCAGATTGTTATTGGCACAGAAACTTATCTTGGTGAAGATGGAAATCCGGCTTCTGTAAGTGCTGACAACGTTCGTAAGCTCAAATTAACAAGTCCAGTCCTTTCAACAACAGATTTTGAAAAGATTTTAGCACTAAAAGAACCTCAGTATCACACAGAAGTTGTTTCTACATTGTATGATGAAAACGACATTTTAGAAAATGCGTTAAATAAATTGTTCTATAAAGTCGAAGGACTCATCAATGCGGGTGCGACAATCATTGTTCTGAGTGATAGAGCCTTTGAAAAAGGAAAAGTGCCGATGCCCATTTTGCTTGCTTTATCAGGCTTATATCACTACATGCTTGGAAGACGTGCAGCATCAAAATTTGCGATTGTTTTAGATACAGCAGAGGTTTCCGAAGTCCATCACTTTGCAACACTTGTGGGTTACGGCGCATCTGCAATCCATCCTTATGGTGCTTATGCAACACTATCAGATTGGGAAATGGGCTCACCTGAACAACTTGAAAATTATCGTCATGCTGCCGAAAAAGGAATTGTGAAAGTCATGAGTCGTATGGGAATTTCAACCATTGTCGGCTATAAAGGCGCACAGCTTTTTGAGGCCATTGGTTTATCAAAAGAAGTTGTTGACAAATATTTCACAGGGACGAGCACAAGAATCGGTGGACTTTCATTGGCACAAATAGAAGATGAATATCGTGCAAGATATGAAAAAGCCTATGGTCACCTGGCAAATGACTTACTTGAAACAGGCGGAAGCTTTCAATATCGTTCGCTTGAAGATGGTGGAGAACATCATATTTATGACCCAATCATGATTTATGAAATCCAAAATGCTGTCCGTCAAAATGATTATCAAAAGTTTAAAAAATATACAGGATATTTGACTGACGAAGCGAAACAACACCCAACTAGTTTACGTCATATCTGGGAAATCAAAACCGATCGTAAACCAATAGCGTTAGCGGAAGTTGAACCTGCCTCAAATATTGTCAAACGATTTAAAATCGGTGCGATGAGTTTCGGCTCACTATCCAAAGAAGCACATGAATGCCTAGCTGAAGCAATGAATTCCATCGGTGCCAAGTCCAACTCTGGAGAAGGAGGAGAAAATGCTAAACGTTATGGTACTGCATTTAATTCTAAAATCAAACAAGTTGCCTCAGGTCGCTTTGGTGTATCAGCAGCTTACTTGATGTCTGCCGAAGAAATTCAGATTAAGATTTCACAAGGAGCAAAACCAGGTGAAGGCGGACAATTGCCAGGTAAAAAAGCATTCCCGTGGGTTGCAGAAGTAAGAAATTCTACACCTGGTGTGAGCTTGATTTCCCCTCCACCTCATCATGATATTTATTCAATCGAAGATTTGTCTCAACTTATCTTTGACCTTAAAAAAGTTAATCCCTATGCTCAAATTGATGTGAAATTAGTTTCGTCCACTGGAGTAGGAACAATCGCTACAGGCTGTGTCAAAGCTGGTGCTGATAAAGTTGTTATTTCTGGATATGATGGTGGTACTGGGGCAAGTCCAAGAAATTCTACACGTGACGCAGGGCTTCCATGGGAAATGGGACTAGCTGAAGCACACCAAACATTGACAATGAATAATTTGCGTGACCGCATGATCTTAGAAACTGATGGCAAGGTTGTGACAGGTCGTGATGTTGCAGTTGCGGCAATGTTAGGCGCCGAGGAGTATTCATTTGGTAGTCTTGCTTTAGTCGCCATTGGTTGTATTATGACAAGAAATTGTCATTTGAATACCTGCCCAGTAGGGATTGCGACGCAAAATCCGAAATTACGTGCAAATTTCATGGGAAAACCTGAGCATATTGTGCGTCTGATGCATTTTATGGCAGAAGAACTGCGAGAAATTCTTGCAGAACTTGGTTTCCGAACGATTGATGAGCTTGTCGGTCATGCAGAGTTACTTCATAAAAAAGAACAGCTTCCAGATAAGATGCAAGGTTTAGACTTTGAGCGAATGATTGGTCACACTTTACCTATCGCTGTCAAACACGAAAATCCATTTGATGAGAGTCGTCCTTGGCGTGAGCTTGATGCAACATTAGAATCAGCAATCAACTCAGGCGCTTTCTCTAGCGTTCATGAAGAAATTAAGAATATTAATCGGACAGCTACAGCGAGAATGGCGGGATGGATTGCAGAACGTTATGGTAATTTTGGACTGAAAGATGCTACAGTACGTTACAGCTATGATGGTGTTGCTGGACAATCTTTTGGAGCTTACGCAACAGCTGGCATGGAGTTAACCCTTGTTGGCGAGGCAAATGACTATATTGGCAAATCTCTATCTGGAGGACGACTGATTATCAAGCCGCCTGTTGATGCGGCATATAACATAGAAAACACCTCTATCATTGGGAATGTCGCCCTTTTTGGAGCAATCGGTGGAGAAGCTTATTTCCGAGGCAGAGCGGGTGAACGCTGTGGTGTCCGAAATTCTGGTGCAGAGTTTGTTGTTGAGGGTGTAGGCGATCATGGTTGCGAATATATGACAGGTGGGGTTGCAGTGATTTTGGGCACAACTGGTCGTAATTTCGCAGCAGGGATGTCTGGCGGTGTCGCTTATGTATATGATGTTGCAGGAAACTTTGCAGGAAAAGTTAATCATGAAATGGTAGAACTTTATCATCTTGGAGAAACAACAGGCGACGATAAATTACAAGTGTTGTTGAAGAAGCATTTACAATATACAAACTCTGCAAAAGCACGATATATCTTGGAAAATTGGGAAACAGAACATCAAAAATTTATTAAAGTTTATCCGAGAGAATATCATCATATCAAAGATGTAGAAGAAACACTTGCCAAAACAGGTTTGTCAGGCGAAAAGCTTACGATGGCAACCTTTGAGAAAGTATCGGAGGTAATCTAATGGCAGATCCAAATGGATTTTTAAAATATCAAAAAGTAAATAATCCTTATAGAGAAGTTGCAGAGCGTGTACGCGATTTTGCAGAATTGCAAGTTCCTTTATCCGTAGAAGAACGAAAAAGACAAGCAGCGCGCTGTATGCATTGTGATGTGCCATTCTGTCACCAAGGAATCTTTTATGGAGGTAAACGAGCAGTTTCTGGTTGTCCAAATGATAATCATATTCCAGAGTGGAATGATTTGATTTATAGAGGGGTTCAGAAAAAGGCTTACGAACGTCTAGTATTGACTAACCCATTTCCAGAATTTACAGGACGAGTTTGTCCTGCACCTTGTGAAAAATCTTGTGCTGAAGCACTTCATGGTGAAGGGATAACCATTAAGGATAACGAACGTTTCCTTGGAGATTTAGCCAATGATTCAGGTTGGGTATTTGAAGCTGGGCAAGCAGCAGAACCAACAGGTTTTGAAATTGCAGTGATTGGTTCAGGTCCAGCAGGCCTAGCTGCAGCTTGGAGGCTTAATCAGCTTGGACATACTGTCACGGTATTTGAAAAATCAGACCGTTTTGGTGGTTTGCTGATGTATGGCATTCCCAACATGAAACTTGATAAGAACGTTGTTCAGACACGAATTGATTTAATGGAAAAACTTGGTGTCCAGTTTGTAGCGAATACTGAGATTGGACGTGATTTGAGTTATGATGATTTAGAGCGCCGATTTGATAAAGTAATATTGGCAATTGGAGCTGGGATACCAAGAGATTTACCTATCGCTGGTCGTGAATTATCAGGGATTCATTTTGCAGTGGATTTTTTAACTGAAACAACAAAAACTGTACTCGATGTTGGTGAAAATAATGTTCCAAAATCACTTGAAGGAAAAAAAGTAATTGTTATCGGAGGTGGAGATACAGGAAATGACTGCATCGGGACAGCCGTTCGTCTCGGAGCAACTAGTGTTCAACAACTTGAAATTACGCCTCCTTTGCCTTTTGAGCGGACAGAAAATAATCCTTGGCCAGAGTGGCCGATGGTTCTAAAACAAGGCTATGGACAGGAAGAAGCACAGTTTGCGGGAAATATTGATTTGACTGCTTATAAAATGACCGCAACACAGTTTATCAGTGATAATCAAGGGCAAATCAAAGCATTACAAGTTGCCGAAGTTGGTCCAGATTTTAAATCCGTTGCAGGCACTGAAAAATTACTAGAAGCTGATCTTGTATTGCTTGCGATGGGTTTTGTCAGTACTGACAAAGATTTACTGAGCAATTTTGGGGTAAAAGAAATTTATGATAATTACACAACTAATAATGACAAGGTTCTGGTCGCTGGAGACGCAAGGCGTGGCCCCTCTCTCGTTATTTGGGCAATTCGTGAAGGGAGAAAAGCAGCCGAGGTCGTTGATGAACAACTGATAAAAATGGTGACGAGTTACTGATTAAAGTCTGTCAGTAATCTAGAACATTCTGTCAGTAAAAGCTCAATTTGTCAGCAAGACATTTTGAGCTTTTTCAGTGATAACATTGTAAGAACTAAGCTCATTATGGTTCATAGCTTGTAATTAAGTCCATTGAGAATCAAAAGAGAAGGTAATAGTGGCATTTTCCAATCTCTCCATTTCTTGACGGTGTTATTCACCTCTTGGTATAACAGAGTTCTGGACAAGCAGCCTTACATCTTGATATAATAGAGCAAAGAAAAAACATGGAGAATACTATGAAGAACCCTTTTGTAACAAAAACACAACTTGAACAGCTCACTGCTGAATATCCAACGCCTTTTCATTTGTATGATGAAAAAGGAATCCGTGAAAAAGCACGCGCACTTCATACTGCTTTTGCGTGGAATAAAGGTTTTAAAGAATTTTTTGCTGTAAAAGCGACCCCCACACCAGCAATTTTAAAAATATTACACGAAGAAGGCTGTGGAGTAGACTGTGCAAGTTATGTCGAGCTGCTAATGTCACAAAAATGTGGATTTTCTGGTTCTGAAATCATGTTTTCATCTAATGACACACCAGCTGAAGAGTTTAAATTTGCCAAAAAAATTGGTGCAACGATTAACCTTGATGCTTATGAACATATTAAATTTCTGTCAGCACTGACAGACTTTGAATTTCCTGAAACAATGAGCTTACGCTATAATCCAGGGGGCGTATTTTCGATGGGAACAAAAATTATGGATAACCCAGAAGAATCCAAGTTTGGTATGACAAAAGCTCAACTATTTCAGGGGATTAAAGACTTGCAACAACTCGGTGTGAAAAAATTTGGAATGCACAGTTTCCTTGCTTCAAACACTGTAACGAATGAATATTATCCAGAACTCGCTCGTCAGTTATTTGAACTTGCTCTTGAAATTCGTGAAAAAACAGGTGTAACGCTTGATTTTATTAATTTATCAGGTGGGATTGGAGTGAACTATCGACCAGAGGAAAAGGCAAACGATATCTCCATTATTGGCGAGGGTGTTCATCAAGTTTATGATGAAGTTTTAACACAAAATGGTTTAGGGGATGTTAAGATTTTCACAGAACTTGGAAGATTTATGCTTGCTCCACATGGTGTCTTGATCACAAAAGTACTTCACTTGAAAGAAACATATCGAAGCTATGTTGGCGTAGATGCAAGTGCCGTAAACCTGATGCGTCCAGCATTTTATAATGCCTATCATCACATTAGCGTGTCAGGCAAGGAAAATGATATAGCAACAGAAACTTATGATGTTACAGGTTCCCTTTGTGAGAATAATGATAAATTTGCTAAACAACGCTTACTCCCTAAAATAGAAATTGGAGATTTGCTTGTTATCCATGACACAGGTGCTCATGGTTTTTCAATGGGTTATCAGTATAATGCTAAGCTCAGAAGTAGTGAGATTTTGCTCCAAGAAGATGGAAAAAGTCGAATGATTCGCAGAGCGGAGCGACCAGAAGATTATTTCGCCACACTTCAAGGTTTTGAATTTTAATAAAGAAAAAAACATACATTTTATAGATAAATGCATGTTTTTTTTATAAATAAAAGTAATAGAATGACAATTTTTTTCTAAAACATTCGCATAAAAACGAAGAGGTCAAAAAACTACAATTTTTCGTAGAAATCATCAGATATTTTAGCAATTAATAATTTATTTAATACATTAGCTATATTAATAGTATACAAAACATATATAGTATGTCAAGCCTTTTTCTTTAGTATTTCTTAATAAATATTAAAAAATTATGATAAATATCAAATGAATCGTGATAAAACAGTGATAACGCTACCAGACTCTCTTCCTACAATATTACCATTTTATTACTATTTCTTTCCGAAAAATTGTAGTTTTTCGTAGAAATCATAAAATTGAGGAGAGTTTTATGAACGAGAAGAAGAGTAACGTGGAGTTTAAACTAATACTTTGTGAGAATTTAAACTGTATTAAAAGAGAAAATAAGTTAATATTGACGAATTCAAATGTGGAAGAGAGCTGACTATGATGACTACGAAGAAAGAACAGGTAAGTATCAGTACACGCATAAAACAGTTAAAAACAGAGATGCGACATAATCGTCTTTCCATTTTAAAACTCTCGGAAGATTTAAACTATCCCGCCACAATAATAGCTGATATCCTTTTTTTAAGAAAAAAACCTGATATGGATTTGTTGGATAAGATAGAAAATGAAATAACGAATTCCTCAAAAAATAGAAAAGGATTACAGAGAGTACGCAGCTTTCCAGATAATCCCATGGAAATATCAAATAAATCTTATCAATCTTTAGATTTTTCTCACTCAAATATTCCCAATAAATTAGGAGAAAAAATTAAAAAAATTCGTACTGAACTCAATTTTTCTGAATTGGAACTTGGGGCTACTCTTTCACCAAGCGTTCCTGCAAATTTTATTGAGGAGATGGAGAATAATCAATTCATTCCATCAATAGAGCATCTCATTGAAATCGCAGATTTGGGAGAAACCACACTGGACTGGTTACTCAGAGATTAGAAAAGGCTCCAGCAACATAAATTTCATTACAAAAACTACTGACAAAATACATAAATTTTGATATAATAAGGTGTCATCAATGGCGAAAGCGTTTCGCCAAATTTAGGAGATTCAAAATGAACTTATTGTTAGCTATCTTGCTTATGGTTGTCTGCCTTCTGGCTGGTTTCTTTGGGGGAACATGGTTCTCACAACGACAAACTAAAAAAATGCTCATGGATAACCCACCACTTAACGAAGATGCTGTGCGTCTTATGATGGGTTCAATGGGACGTAAGCCAAGCGAAGTACAAGTTCAACAAGTTCTTCGTCAAATTCGTGCTGCAGCAAAACAAGCTGACACAAAGAAAAAATAAGTAAAAGTGTATACGCTGAGCAAGTAGCAGGGACATTGTACCAAGCTCTCTCAGCGTTTACTTTTATCGGTAGCAAAAAAGAGCGCTGGATAAACATCTACAGCTTCTTTAACTCTTGAAGGAGAAGAAAAATGGACAACCGACCAATAGGCCTATTAGATTCAGGTGTCGGCGGACTGACCGTTGCTCGTGAGCTCCTCAGACAGCTCCCTAACGAAGAAATTGTCTATATCGGAGATACGCGTCGCGCGCCTTACGGCCCTCGTAGCAGTGAGCAGATTCTTGCTTTCACTTGGGATATGGTCAATTTTTTGCTTTCAAAGAATGTAAAAATGATTGTTATGGCTTGCAACACAGCAACAGCGGTGGCACTCGAAAATGTAAAAACTAAACTTGATATTCCCGTTATTGGAGTTATATTACCCGGAGCTTCTTCAGCAATTCAACAAACAACAGGTAATAAGATTGGTGTCATCGCCACACAAGCTTCTGTAAGATCGGGTGAATATCCAAAAGCCATACATTTCAAATCACCATCAATCGAAGTAACCAGTTTAGCCTGTCCTAAATTTGTTCCAATTGTTGAGTCAAATGAGATGGATTCAACAATTGCTGAAAAGGTTGTTAAAGAGAGCTTAAAACCTCTTATAGGAAAAGTTGATACACTTATTTTGGGATGTACTCATTACCCATTGTTACGTACTTTAATACAAAAAACAATGGGAGAAAATGTTAAATTGATTGATTCAGGAGCTGAAACCGTACGTGATATCTCGGTTTTACTTAATTATTTCATGCTAAATGGAACGGAACGTGAACAAATTAATCATCAATTTTATACAACGGCGGGTATTGAGTCATTTCAAATTATCGCAGAAAAATGGCTAAATATTGGACACATAAATGTTATGCACGCTGAAATAGAAGAGGGCAAGGAACTTTAAATGGAAAATACGTTGATTATTGCCACAAGGAACAAAGGAAAAACTAAAGAGTTCGAGAGTTTGCTTGGCGACTTTGGCTATGAAATCAAAGATTTGACAGACTATCCAGAACTTCCTGAAATTGAGGAAACTGGAACAACTTTCGAAGAAAATGCACGTTTAAAAGCTGAGCAAATTGCAGAACTCACTGGTAAAGTAGTGATTGGTGATGATTCAGGACTCTGTGTAGATGCACTAGGAGGTTTACCTGGAATTTGGTCACATCGGTTCTCCGCACCAAATCCTACTGACGAAAAAAACATTACCAAGCTTTTGCATGAACTTGCTCCAACAGCAATTACACCAGAAAAAAGAAGTGCACATTTTCATACGACGCTAGTTGCTGCCAGACCCAATCATGAAAGTTTAGTTGTTGAGGCAGATTGGAATGGTTATATTGGATTAACGCCAAAGGGAGAAAATGGTTTTGGATATGATCCTATTTTTCTAGTGGATGCGTTTCGGACAGCAGCTCAATTATCAGATGAAGAGAAGAATAAAGTCTCTCATAGAGGGCAAGCGCTCCGAAAGTTGATGAAAGAACTTCCAGAGTGGTTGAATAATTGATTTTCATAATGCTATTTATGTAATATAAAATTTATCGAAGTAAGTGCGTGCTAACACCCCCTACCTCTTAGGTATAGGGGATGAAGCAGCACTAACTTTGAATTTCGTCCGACTAAATTCAGTGGTGAGTTGCCCTTTTATCAGTCGCTTCAGCGACTAGAGAAAATGGACAAATGTTTTACGAAACTCCCACAGAATAAGTCTTGACTCATTTAAGAAGGTATCTATGTTTGTAGTAATGTCAGATTCACATTATGATCGTGAGGTCATAAAATCAATTAAAGAGAAGTATCAAAATACTGCAAGTCACATTTTTCACTGTGGAGATTCAGAACTTCTCAGCTCAGATGAAATTTGGAATGGAATTACAGTGGTTGCTGGCAACTGTGACTATGATGATGGATATCCTGAGTATGTTCTCAAAGAAGTTGAAGGAAAAAAAGTGTTGATTACCCACGGTCATTTATTTTATGTTGGCTTGGGATTGGAACATTATTCATACTTTGCTGAGGAAAAAGAAGCAGATATTGCTTTATTTGGACATATTCATAGACCCGTTGTTCAAAAAATCAACAATATTGTTTATGTGAATCCAGGTTCTGTTGCACAACCAAGAGGAGAATATGACATTAAAATGTATGCTGTGATTGAAATCGGGGAAGGACAATATAATATCTCTTATCATAATCTTCAGCATGAACCAATCCCAGAATTACAGTTTAAACTATGAATCATATTTTGAGGGGGAGTAAGTGATTGATAAAAATATAGAAGAGTTTATTTTAAGTAGAAGTGATACTTTCATTGTGCCCGCAAAAAATGTTGCCGTTCTGTACGCAGAGCATAATATCGCACATGCGAAATTGTTACTCAGTCAATACAAGTATTCACGAGTTCCAGTATTGAACACTCAAAAAGAATATATAGGTGTGCTTGGCTTGACAGAAATCGTTGAGTTTGAAATGGAACATGATTTCTTTTATGAAAAATCGCAAAATACAACAATCTCAGAGATTGTAAATAAAGAAGTGCCGACTTTGAGACCTTCAGTTACTCTTGAGGAAATTATGAATAAACTCATTAAAGAGCCTTTTTTGCCTGTTGTTAAAGGACAAGAATTTATTGGAATTATTGTTCGACAAGAAATATTAAAAGCATACAACGCTTTTTCTCATGACTTTACAAAATATTATGAAATTACCAAACGAAATTAATGGGTATTTGAGTAGTAAGGATTTTTCAGCAAATACTCGTTCGAACTACTACTATGATTTAGCTTCTTTTCACGATTTTTTTGAAGAAAGAACAATATCAGACGAAGCATTGGAACTTTACAAATTACATCTTTCGGCGCTTTCTCCATCTGCTCAACGGAGAAAGATTTCGAGCGCAAATCAGTATCTTTTATATCTTTACCAAAATAAAAAAATAAATCGTTACTATAAATTAGAACAGATTTCTCAAAAGAAAATAGATAAAACTCATAGTTATCATCCGAAAATAAAAGAATTTCCAGAATTTTATGGTCCCCTTACTGGACCAGGGCAATTTTTGGCCTTGTTGATTTTGGAGTTTGGTTTAAATTTTTCAGAGATTCAGAAGTTAAAGTGGGAAAATTTTAATTGGAAATTTAAGTATTTGACAGTTGAAAAATCTGGGATTAAACGTGTACTTCCTATTAGAGAGAAATTTTCAATGCGTGTTAAAGCGATCAAAAATGCCGATGAGCTATTTGCAAAATCAAGGCAATTTCTCTATACTGAACTAAAGAAATTTACTCCATATTCTTCAAAAGAAATTAGAGAACAATATATTTTGCATCAGGTAAAAAATGGAAAAACAATTTACGAAGTTGCAGGATTATTAGGATTATCAACGATTACTACACTTGAGAAATATTATAGATAGAGGAATTACATTATTAAAAATATGTAAACATGATAGAAGAAATAAATATAAAGATTGACAACTTTGAAGGTCCACTGGATCTCCTTTTGCACCTTGTTAGTCAATATCAAATGGATATATTTCAAGTTCCATTAGTACCAGTTATAGAACAATATCTTAATTATATTAGAAAAATGCAAACTCTTGAGTTAGAGATTGCCGGTGAGTATATGCTTATGGCTAGTCAACTTATGCTTATCAAATCTCGAAGACTTCTACCAACGATTTCTGATGATTTTATAGAAGATACGGAACAGTTAGAATATGACTTGCTTGCACAAATTGATGAGTATCGAAAATATAAGATGTTATCTCAAAGTCTTAATAATCTACATGCAGTGCGAAGTCATTATTATTCAAAGTCCAAGACAGAAATCATTACAGATGAAACTAGCCTTATCAAAGATAAAAACGCAATAGATTTGTTTTTGGCTTTTAATAAAATTCTCGAACTTCAACGGCAACAGATAGAGGATGAAAACACAACGATAGAAGCTGAGAAGTATACGATAGCTGATAAAATTTTGGAACTTACTAAAAAATTTACCAAACAAAAAATATGTAAGTTTTCTAGCCTGTTTTCTAAAGATGCTAAAAAAGAAGAACTTGTCACAACTTTTATGGCATTACTAGAATTGATTAAAAATCAACAAATTTCTTTTTCTCAAGAAGAGCTTTTTGGGGAAATTATATTAGAAAGAAAAGGAGAGCTGAAATATTGAATAAGACTGCTACTTGTGAGCTCTTACTTTTTGTTTCTGGTGAATCGGGCTTGACTCTTACCGAGTTGTCATCACTGGCTGAACTTTCTAAACAAGCCTGTCAACAGCAAATTGTTTATCTTCGAGAAAAATATCATGCTGATGAGGAGTCTGCTTTAACAATTATTGAAACTGCGGGAAAGTATAGAATGGCAACAAAAGAGGAATTTTCTGATTTGCTTAGCACTTATGCGAAAACACCGCTTAATCAGTCTCTATCGAAGTCAGCGTTAGAAGTATTATCTATCATTGCCTATAAGCAGCCTTTAACTCGATTAGAAATTGAACAATTGCGTGGTGTTAATTCATCTGGAGTTATTGCTACTCTGCGTGCTTTTGATTTGGTGGAAAAAGTAGGAGAACTTGAAGCTCCAGGGCGTCCTAGTCTTTATGCAACAACAGAGTTTTTCCTAGATTATATTGGGATTAATCAACTTGCGGAACTTCCAGAAGTTGATGAAGAACAATTTATAGCAGAGAAACAAATTTTATTTAATGAAAGTGATGAAGATGCGAATTAACAAATATTTGGCACACGCTGGTGTGGCAAGTCGCCGCAAAGCAGAAGAATTAATCTTAGCAGGAAAGGTTGTAGTTAACAATGTTCCTATGACGAATCTAGGTTATCAAGTTTCCTCAGGAGATGTGGTTGAAGTAAATGGTGTAGCGGTTTATAATGAAGAACCGGTTTACTATTTATTGAACAAACCACGTGGGTACATTTCTTCTGTAAGTGATGATAAAGGACGACAAACAGTAATGGATTTAATGCCTCAAGTAAAGGAAAGAATTTATCCCGTGGGACGTCTGGATTGGGATACAAGTGGTCTACTTTTATTAACTAATGATGGTGAGTTCACTAACTTAATGACACATCCAAGACACGGTGTAGACAAGGTTTATATTGCCAAAGTTGAAGGACAGGCGAATAAAGAAAATTTACGTCCATTGACTTTAGGAATTAAGATTGATGGGAAAAAGATGAGTCCCGCACGCTATGAAATTATCAAGCAGGATAAAGTCAAAAATCACTCTATTGTTAGTCTCACAATTCATGAAGGACAAAATCATCAAGTTAAAAATATGTTTGCGGCAGTAGGGCTTCCAGTCCAAAAATTAAGTCGTGTTCAATATGGAACCTTGGTTTTGGATGGAGTTCCTACTGGACAATATCGTCGTTTGAATAAGAAAGAAGTTTCACAATTAATTAATGCGGCACAAGCTTGATAAAGAGCATCTGATAAGGTGCTTTTTATTATTTTATCGAAGTAAGTGCGTGCTAATACTCCTAACTCTTAGGTAGGGGATGAAGCAGCACTAACTTTGAATTTCGTCCGACTAAATTCAGTGGCGAGTTGCCCTTTTATCAGTCGCTTCAGCGACTAGAGAAAATGGACAAATGTTTTACGAAACTCCCACTGAATAAGTCTTGACTTCATCTCTTTTTTGGAATATTTGTTCGGTAGAAAAAATTATAGTAATCTGATATGAAAACTTAGGTCTTGAAAAGAAGAATCTACTTGTGCTATAATAAACTTATCTTCAGGGCACCGTGAGATTCGGGACCGGCGGTAAATAGGGCTTTGACCTTATGACTCCGCGATTCGCAATGGCGATTGAAGCAGTGAGAACCTGCTAGCGACAGTTAAATGTGACCAAATGGGAGCATTTAATCAATAGCTTTTGTTTAACAAAGTTTATTGGTTTGATAGTCTGGATGGAAGAAGATGAACAATTTTTGTGATGTAATCACTGCTTTTTCGCTATGATTATGTTTTTGGCCAAACAAAAAAATGTCTATCAACTTCCTCGAAATTTGAAGAATTATTTTCTCATATTTGGAGGTTTTTTTATGTCTAAAACACGTCGAATGGTGCTTATTGCTATGCTTGCTGCACTTTCTACAATTTTATTATTGCCTATTTTGCAATTTCCGCTTTTACCAGGAATTGATTTCATGAAGGTTGAACTTTCGATTATTCCTGTATTAGTAGGGGTATTTACTTTGGGGCTCGGAGATGGATTTATTATCTTGTTTATCCGTTCAGTCCTGTGGTATATCTTATTTAATCAGGGTCCATCGACTTGGATTGGTGTTCCAATGAATTTTATTGCGCTTGGACTTTTTATGACAATGGTGTGGCTCTTTACTAAGAAGAAGTTTTCGATTAAAAATTACATTGTTGGTGTTGTTTTTGCAACAATCTCAGCAGTAGTGGTCATGATGATTTTGAATGTATTCTATGCCCTTCCACTATATCGTTTGGCAGCGGGATTTGATGTTGACAAGATTTTCCCTGGGGCAGTTCATCTTTTTGATATGGGGTCTTTGGCGGTAACGTTCAATCCTAACTACTTGATGAGTGTCGTTCTTCCTTTTAACACGATTGAAAACTTAATTTTTGCGCTTGTCTTTGGTTTAATTGTCGCTGTTTTCCGAAAAAATAAGGTGGTTAAATTTTATAATGTTTAAGATAAAAGGTTGATTTATCAGCCTTTTTTGTTTTATTTTGAGTTTTTATGCTATACTAATCTTTAGAATATTATAAAATAAATTGGAATAAACTTTATGGGAATTTTTAGAGACCTCTGGTGGTTTTTTAAATCAGAGAAGAAAGGATATGGAGTAGGTCTATTTGCACTTTTTATGGTGTCAATGACGCATCTTATTCCACCGTTAGTAATTGGAGAAATTATCGACCATATTGTGAAGCATACGTTGACTTTAACTTTAGTTCTAGAATTTTCTGGAATTTTATTGGCAACTGCCGCTTTTGAATATGGTTTTCGCTATCTTTGGTCAACAAATATTTGGGGCGAGGCCTTTAAGCTAGAAAAAATTATGCGGGCGCGCCTTTTTCGGCATTTTTTGCGGATGGATACACTTTTTTACCAGCGAAATCGTACAGGGGATTTGATGGCCCATGCCACTAATGATTTACAAGCGATTCAGGAAGTAGCTGGTCGTGGCGTTTTAACGTGGGCAGATTCATTGATGACAGGTGGGACAACGATTATCGCGATGCTTTTGTTTATTGATTGGCGTTTGACAATTATTGCTGTTCTTCCTTTACCTTTTTTGGCATTGGTTTCAAAGATTTTGGGTGATAAAATTCATGTGAGTTTTGAACACGCTCAAGAGACGTTTTCTGAGATGAACGATAAGGTACAAGAGTCAATTACTGGAATGAAAGCGATTAAATCTTTCGGAGAAGAAACGCAAGATATGGCGGACTTCCAGCAAAAATTAGATAACATTGATGAAGCCTTTGTCAAGGTCAATCGAATTGATTCGATGTATGATCCTTTAATTACATTAATTGTTGGTGTGTCTTATACTTTGACAATTGCACTTGGAGGTTATTATGTGGTACACCATGTATTAAGCTTAGGGCAATTGGTTGCATTTATGACTTATATAGGTAACTTGGTTTGGCCAATGTTTGCAATTGGTGTGTTATTTAATGTGATTGAACGGGGGCGTGCATCGTATTCACGTGTGGATAAATTATTGGCTCAAGAGGCTGAATCAAAAGTTTCTGAAGGAAAGTTATTGATGCCTGATTCGGGAGATTTGACTTTTAATGTTCAGAATTTTACTTATCCAAATGAGCATGAAGGGCGTAATCTACAGAATGTTCAATTTGATTTGAAAAAGGGGAAGGTACTTGGTCTGGTTGGACGGACGGGTGCTGGGAAATCGACGATTATCAAGTTATTAATGCGTGAATTTGATCATTATGAAGGTGAAATTGATTTTGCTGGTCAAGATATTATGGATTACCAGCTTGATGAATATTTGCCTGCGATTGGTTATGTGCCGCAGGAACATTTCCTGTTTTCAATGTCAGTGAGAGATAATATCCGTTTTGCGCGAATGATGGCTTCTCAAGAAGAGGTTGAGCTTGCTGCCAGAGCTGCAGGAATTCATGAGGATATTGTTGCTTTCCCTGCAGGCTACGATACTTTGGTTGGAGAACGTGGTGTTTCACTTTCTGGTGGTCAAAAGCAACGCTTGTCTATTGCTCGTGCTTTGCTGATTCAACCTAAAATTTTAATCTTAGATGATGCATTATCTGCAGTAGATGCAAAGACTGAACAGTTGATTTTATCTAATTTAAAGGCACTTCGTCATGAAAGTTCGACTTTGATTGTCAGTCACAGGCTTTCGTCAGTAATGGATGCTGATGAAATTTTGGTTTTAGAAGCTGGTAAAATTGCTGAGCGAGGCTTGCATGGAAATCTGATAAAAGCAGAGGGTTGGTATGCACAAATGTGGCAAATGCAACAGATCGAGAGTCATCTTGAAAGTCGAAATTCTCCATATTCACTGACAGAAAAGCGGAGCGAGGATGATGAGTCTGTCAGTATGCTGACAAAAGCGAAGGGAGGTAATAATGACGGAGAATCGTGATGACAAAATGTCTGTCAGTGAGAGTTGGCAAGTTTTTAAATTTATTTTCAAATTTTTGCTTCCTTTCAAGCGGTATTTTGTTTGGGCGTTTGTGTTTAGCGTGATAACAACGGCATTGGCTTCGATTATGCCTTTCGTTCTTTCTGCTTTTATGGATTCTTATTTGACACCGATGAGAGCAACGGACCAAATTATTTTTTACTTTGCAGGGCTTTATTTGGTGCTTGCAATTATTAATTCAATTGCTTTTTTCTTCAAATGGAACTATCTACAAAATGGCTCGATTTTTGTTAACCAGTATATTCGCAAAAAGGTTTATGCAAAAATTCACACTTTGGGTATGCGCTACTTTGACCAAAAACCAACAGGATGGTTAATTACGCGAATCACGAATGATACGGATTTGTTTGACTTTTGGCAGATGTTGTTTAATGCGTTAACAAGTGTGTTGTCTATTATCATTGCTTTCATTGCACTGTTTTTGATTGATCATCAAATTGCCTTAGTGATGCTAATTTTCTTGCCGATTTTGTTGTTGTCAGTAATGCTTTATCAGCGTGTTAGTACACGTGTTTATCGCGCAATGTTGGCAAAACGATCGGAATTAAATACAAAGTTAAATGAGTACATTTCTGGGATGCGTATTATTCAACAGTTTCGTCAGGAGTCTCGATTGGGCAAGGAATTTGAAGAAACAAACGATGAATACTATGGTTTCAGACGACGAGTCATTCAAATTAATGGAATGTTACTCAGTCCATTAGTTAATTTCTTGATGGCAATCTCGATTATTGTCGTTTTGGTTATGTATTCTGATAGAAGCATGCATACCGTTGTCGCAGCTGGCTTGGTCTATGCTTTTATCAGCAATGTGCAGATTTATTTTAATCCGATTTCTGGGCTGATGGATTCTTTATCAAATTTTTCAAATGGTTTAGTGGCCTCAAGTCGAATCAAATCTATCATGGAAGAAACAGAATTTGTACCGAAACAGGCTACTGACAGTTCTGGTATCAATTTACCAACGATTACACAAGGAAAAATTGAATTTCGAGATGTAAGTTTTTCTTATGATGGAGAGCATCAAGTGCTTAAACACATTTCATTTGTTGTAAATCCTGGGGAAACTGTGGCTTTTGTCGGACATACGGGCTCTGGAAAATCAAGTATTATCAACGTTTTTATGCGTTTTTATGAATTTTCAGAAGGACAAGTTTTGATTGATGACCGAGATATTCGCAGCTATTCGAAAGAAGAATTAAGAGAGAAATTAGGTCTAGTTTTGCAAGATTCGTTCATGTTTGTTGCATCAGTTACTGACAATATTAAAATGATGAACCCTGTCATTACTGACAAAGCTGCTAAAGAGGCTGCAAAATTTGTACAAGCTGGCCGATTCATTCAACAATTAGAAAACGGCTATGATACGCGTGTCATTGAAGGTGGGGCAGCTTTTTCAGCAGGTGAACGACAGTTGATTAATTTTGCTAGAACGATTGTCAGAAATCCTAAAATTCTTCTCCTAGATGAAGCAACGGCAAATATTGATACAGAAACAGAAGCACTGATTCAGGCAGGACTGACCAATATGCGTCAAAACCGTACAACAATGGCGATTGCTCACCGGTTATCAACGATTAAAGATGCCAACCAGATTCTTGTACTTGATAAAGGAGAAATCATTGAACGTGGCAATCATGATGAACTTCTTGAGCAAAATGGTTATTATGCAGATATGTACCGGATTCAAACCTTACAAAATGAACTTTAATGATTTCTGTCAGTACTGACAGAAATTTTTTTATCAGAAAAACTGATATTTTATATTGACAAAGTAGAAATATTAGAATATAATATAAGAAAAACTGATAAAAGGAGCTGAGTAATGAACTTTGGGAAAAATCTTAAACAACTTCGAATAAATGCAAAGCTCACTCAGAGCCAGCTTGCTGAACAACTTGCTATGAAACAAAGTGCCTATGTCCTTTGGGAACAAAAAGAGAGCAATCCAACACTGGAATTGTTGGAAAAATTGTCAGAAATTTATGGGTTATCCATTGAAGAACTCATCAAAAAAACTGATTATTCTACCGAAAAACAGCTATTAGAAAATTATCGTTTGCTGACAGAGGAACAACAGGAATCTGTCATTAATTTTACTGACTTTTTGATTGAGCAAAATAAATCAAATATTATTGAGTTAAAAACTTATTCTCGGAATTCACTTTATTATGCTATAGTCGAAGATGAAGAGTTGTCAGCAGGGTTGGGAAACTCTGTCAGCAACACTGGAGGATACTATAAAGCTTATACCACTATGCCCCTTTCTCGTTATGATGGTGCTGCACGAGTTAAAGGAGAATCTATGGAACCTGAGTTTCCTAATTTCTCTATCGCAACATTTTTACATACTGGTTTTGGTCGTAGCGGTGATATCTATGCAATCGCCGAAGGGGATTTGGGAGAAGAGCAGCTTTACATTAAACAGGTTTTTGAAGAAAAAGATTGCTTTAGAATTCATTCACTCAATCCAGACCCACAATATAAAGATTTTTATCTAGGACAGGAAGATAATTTTCGTATTATTGGGCCAGTTGTAGATCATTTTGAAGAAATTGAAGAAGCACAGATTGAGGACTAAGAGTAAATGATAGCTTGGATAAAAGATATTTTACCGATTGTAGGAATTGGGGTAATTTTTGCACTGTTGTATGAATTAGTCCTATGGATTTCCGTAAAACTTGATGAAAAAGAGATAAAAAAAACAAAAAAGCAGGAGCAAGAAATAAGTAAAATAAAAAATTTACATTTCTTCAAAAAGGAAAAAAGTATTGCATGAATAAATTTAAGAAATAAAATTTCTTAAATTTTCTCTTGCAAATCTATGAAAACTTTGTTATACTGTTAAAGGTTCTAAAAGAACTGACCGAAGACAGTAGGGGACGTATGTCATAATATTCCTACCGAGGACAAATATCACAGTAAAAAATGATAATTGAACTCTCTATGTCTATGGTCGGCATAGTTTTTTTATGCCCGACAATAAAATATGGAGGTAAAAAAATGAGCGATTACAAAGTAAATGAAGCAACAATTGCTAAGAAAGCAGAATTGGTTGATGTTTACACAAAGAAAATGGCTGATGCAGCATCTATCGTTGTTGCAGATTCACGTGGTTTGACAGTTGATCAAGATACTCAACTTCGTAAACAACTCCGTGAAGCTGGCGTTGAATTCAAAGTGGTTAAAAACTCAATCTTGCGTCGTGCAGCTGAAAAAGCTGGTCTTGAAGGTTTATCAGAAGCTTTCTCAGGCCCATCAGCAGTAGCATTTTCTAATGAAGATGTTGTAGCACCTGCAAAAGTTTTAGCTGACTTCGCAAAAGAAGCTGAAAATCTTGAAATCAAAGCTGGTGTAATTGAAGGTAAAGTTTCTTCAAAAGAAGAAATTCAAGCTATTGCGTCTCTTCCAAGTCGCGAAGGTCTTCTTTCAATGCTTCTATCAGTGCTTCAAGCACCAGTTCGCAATGTGGCTCTTGCAGTCAAAGCAGTTGCAGAAAAAGAAGAGTCAGCAGCTTAATGACAGGTTACTTGTTGCTTGAGCAACAAACAATCGGCGGATTTACGCAACAAAATAAAAAATTAATAGGAGAATATTAAAATGGCATTGAACATTGAAAACATCGTTGCTGAACTTGAAACAGCTACAATCCTTGAACTTTCAGAACTCGTAAAAGCAATTGAAGAAAAATTTGACGTAACTGCAGCAGCTCCTGTAGCAGCAGTAGCAGGTGCTGGTGAAGCAGCAGCTACTAAAGATTCATTTGACGTTGAATTGACTGGAGCAGGCGATAAGAAAGTTGCAGTTATCAAAGAAGTTCGTGGTATCACAGGTCTTGGTCTTAAAGAAGCTAAAGAACTTGTTGACGGTGCGCCTGCGCTTGTTAAAGAAGGTGTTTCTGAAGCAGAAGCTAACGAAATCAAAGAAAAACTTGAAGCAGCTGGTGCTTCAGTTAACCTTAAATAATCATTATAAGTATGATAAAAAGCCTGTTAAGGGCTTTTTTTGATTAATAAATAATAAAGTAGCTTTCCATAGAAGCTACTTTTATTTTGTATACTTTTTGGTATATACTACATTTTTCTTACATAAATGTAAGTTTGGTTCTCTGTCAGGATGATAAAATGTATTCAATAAAGTGAAATTTATCTATTCGTTTATCTAAATATGATTAAATAAACTTTATTTGATTGTAAAAGGAGGTGGAGGATGAATAAAAAAGAAATAGTTGTATTTTTTAGCAAGACAATATTTTATTTTATTATAATCATCATACTGCTTTATCTGTACTCGTATAGCCATACGGGAGGAGTACATTTTATTTATGATGAGTTTTAGAGGAGAGATGAATGAAATTATTAGAACGTATTTTAAAAATTGCTCAGGAATCTCCTGACAAGGTAGCTTTCTCTGAAGCTGAACGCTCATATACTTACCGTGAATTGATTTATATGATGTCATTAATTGCAGATAAAATTAAACAAAAGCGACCTGCAAATGAGGAAGAGCAGATGTGTCCGATTTTGATTTTTGGTAAAAATGATTTTATAACATTAACTTCAATGCTGGCAGCAAATTTGACAGGTCATGCCTATATTCCAGTAGATGCGCATACGCCTTTTGAACGAACTGAAATGATTTGGTCAGCATCAAAAGTCACAATAGTAATCACAACGACGGAGCTGTCAGAAGATTTTAAGAAACTTTTTGCTGACAGAATTTCTATCAGCACTGACAGCATTGAACAACTTTCTGTCAGTAAAAAATTTCCAGCAATCAATTTAGATGATGCGATATCAGGCGATGATAGTGCATATATTATCTACACTTCAGGTACGACAGGGATTCCCAAAGGGGTTGAAGTCAGCCATGATAATCTTGTTAGTTTTACAAACTGGATGAATCATGATTTTTTACATATTAAAAATAATCAAATTTTATCTCAAGCTTTATATAGCTTCGACTTATCCATTTTTAGTATCTATCCAAGTCTGACTACAGGAGGAAACTTGGTTTCTTTATCAAGAAAAGAAACAACAAATTTCAAGCTTCTCTTTGAACGATTGAATTCAACTGTAATCAATACATGGATCTCAACTCCATCATTTGTCGATATTTGCCTGCTTGATTCTTCATTTATAGAGAAAAATCATCCTCATTTACAACAATTTATTTTTTGTGGTGAGGAACTGACAGTAAAAACGGCAGAAAAATTACTGACAGCTTTTCCGTCAGCGAGCATTTTTAATACTTACGGACCTACAGAAGCAACTGGAGCTATTTCGTCAGTAAAGATTACTCAAGAATTACTGAAAAATCACGCACGTTTGCCTATCGGTTATGCAAAACCTGGTGTAGAAGTAAGAATAATAGATGGAGAAATCATTATTATTGGTGATTCCGTTGCAAAAGGTTATTATGAAAATCCAGAAAAAACTGCTCAAAGTTTTTTTACCATTGATGGGGAAAAAGCCTATCATACAGGGGATGCAGGTTCTGTCAGTGCTGACGGAATGTTATATTATCAAGGACGAATTGATTTTCAGGTTAAATTCAATGGTTTTCGAATTGAACTCCAAGACATTGAAGCAAATATGCAAGAAATAGAACAAATTGAGAAAGCAATTGTTTTACCAAAATTTAATACACAGCATAAAGTTACAGCGCTTGTTGCTTTTGTAAAAACGAATCAACGTCTATCTCATCTAGTTGATAAATCAGCAATGCGTGCATTTACAAAACAGCTCAGAGCAGAATTATCCAAAACAATTATGGATTATATGATGCCAACACAATTTATCTATTTGGAAGAATTCCCCCTTAATCAAAATGGAAAAGTTGACCGAAAGGCGCTTGCTCTTAAAATGTCAGGAGAGTGAACGTGCAACCATATTCAACTCCCTTTTATTTTGTAATTCTTAGTATAGCTTTGTCACCGCTTGTTATTGCCCAAATTTTTGGCAAAAAAATGATGTGGTATCAGTTCGTATTTACTCTTGGTTTTCTTTGGTTAACTTTTTCAGGAAGCACCACTTTCTTGGCGTTGATTGGCTTTGGAATTTTTCAAACCCTACTTATCAAGGGTTATGAATACTATCGGATTAAACAACAAAAGAATTGGACCACTATTTTTTATCTAGCGATTATTTTGGCTATTTCTCCTCTTGTTGTTGTTAAAGCAACTCCGCTCATATCTCCCAATCATCCAGCGTCAATTATTGGTTTCTTAGGAATATCTTATATTACTTTTAAAAGTGTCGCAATGATTATGGAAATCCGTGATGGATTGATAAAGTCGGTTCCACTCAAAGATTTCCTATACTTTTTCTATTTTTATCCAACAATTTCATCAGGACCAATTGACCGATTTAGAAGATTTAGCAAAGAACTGAAAGCACCTGTTTCTCAAAAATATCTAGAACTACTAAATCAAGGAATTTTCCGAATTTTTCAGGGATTTCTCTATAAATTTATCATTGGATATCTCATTGACCAATATTGGCTTCATGGAATAGCAATCGCAGCAACACTTCATCCTAATTTTTGGACAATTACTCAGTCCATGTATGCCTATGGCCTTTATCTCTTTTTCGACTTTGCTGGTTATTCTCTATTTGCGATTGGTGTAAGTAATTTGATGGGATATGACCTTCCTCATAACTTTAATAAACCCTTTTTAGCCAAGAATATCCATGAGTTTTGGCAACGATGGCACATGACTTTAAGTTTTTGGTTTAGAGATTTTGTGTTTATGCGTTTAGTGAAAACATTCATGGTAAAAAAATGGTCAAAAAACATGGTAACCATTTCTAATATCGGTTACCTAACGAATATGTTGCTTATGGGATTTTGGCATGGTCTGACATGGTATTATGTGCTTTATGGACTATATCATGCGTTTCTAATGATTCTGTATGATGCATGGAATCGTTTGAAAAAACGTCGCAACTGGGTAATTCCAAACACCAGATGGACAAGGGCAATTAGCATTTTTATCACATTTAATCTTGTATTTATCGGTTTTTTGATTTTTTCAGGAATTCCAAATTACATTCTCATGCATTATCTCAATCCATTTAATCCACTACCTAATTTTTAATTCTAAATGAAGTCAAGACTTATTCAGTGGGAGTTTCATAAAACATTTGTCCATTTTCTCTAGTCGCTGAAGCGACTGATAAAAGGGCGATTCACCACTGAATTTAAGGTACAACCTCTAGGTGTAACAACTAAGCGACCTGTACGCAGCTAAAGCTGCAACAGTCTGCTTAACATCTTCGATATGAGGTCACCTTGTCCAAGAAGCCTAGGCG
>Ga0099364_10000433_pt1 | contig 70223 bp, 47 predicted proteins | sample TergutTh196P3_FD_73070 | JGI IMG/M metagenome (GOLD analysis project Ga0099364, IMG submission 73070) | Microcerotermes parvus P3 segment gut microbial communities from Pointe-Noire, Republic of the Congo - Th196 P3 | ecosystem: Host-associated > Arthropoda: Insects > Digestive system > Gut ... | reverse complement strand
GCAGCCCATCGGAGCTGAGAACCTCGTTGCATGGCTAGCAATGTACGATGCCACTACTGGTACTGGAGACCCGAACCTCGGATTAATGCTCCCTCTCCAGAACGGTACGGTCACACTTGAACTCACCGCTCTAGCGGCAGCCGTCGGCGAAGACTTCGACTACACGCTCAACTTCTACGACACCGTCACAGGCTCCCTCGTTGCTTCAGCTTCTGGTACAATCACCGTATCAGCTGCGCAACCTAACACCTACACCGTAACCTACGACGACGACCAAGGTAACACAGTACCCGTCACCGAAAACGTAGGTACAAACCACACAGTCTTAGACTTCAGTGATGCGTCACTTGGTTTCACAGCACCAGCTGGCCAAGTCTTCGATTACTGGTCTGGTGATGATGGTAACGATTACGACCCAGCTGATACTGTTTCAACTGCTATCACCCTGACTGCTGTATACACGACTGCACCTCAGTCCTTCACGGTAACATATAATTATCTAGAAGCATTCATAGCAGTCGTTATACCAGAAGCAGCAGGATCGACTCACACTGTCCTCAGCTACAATGACCCATTCTTGAACTTCTTACCACCTGCGGGTCATACCTTTGACTGCTGGCTTGATCTCAGTGGACAGTCATACAACGCTGGAGACCCAATAACCACCAATGTTAGCCTAACAGCTATATGGAAAGTAATCCCAATCGTAAACGCTGATACACCAGTAATTACTCCACAACCCATTGGTGCTACATATGACCAGTTCGATACCGCTGTTGCACTGATTGTCGATGCAACTGTAACCGATAATGGAACCATCACATTTGAATGGTTCGATGGCAGCGGAGCATCTGTTGGGTTTGGAGATACCTACACACCCGACACAACAACACTAGGTGTCTTCACTTACTATGCTGAGGCAACAAACACCATTCCAGACAACGGCGATGGAGGAAGTAAGACAGCAACTGCAACAAGCAATGCAGCTACAATCATCGTAATAGACCCAACTAAAGAAAACGCAGAGCTCCCAGTTATCAATCCGCAACCATTCGGCGACACATATTTGGTTAACGAAACACCAACGGATCTGATTGTCGGAGCCACCATTGTTAGCACTGCAAGCTCACTTAGCTATCAATGGTACGAAAACACAATAAACAGCAACACTGGTGGAACTGTAATTGCTGGAGCGACTGGCACTAGCTTAACGCCAAGCACCTCAACAGTTGGCACATTCTACTACTATGCTGTTGTAACCAACATGTTGGATGTCGATAATGGTGATGGTGGAATCAAGTCGATTAGCCTACCCAGTGATGTAGCAATTGTCGTTGTTTATCAAATCAACGCATTGGCACCAATTGTTGCTGGTCCAACTGATGTCATGGTGAACACTGGTGGAGCTGCCAACCTATCAGTAATCGCAGGTTCACAAGATGGTGGCACACTGACCTATCAATGGTACAGCAATACCACAGCTAGCAACTCTGGCGGTACTCTAATAGCCGGAGCAACTAGTGCGAGTTATGTACCTGACACTACATTTGATGGCACTTTCTACTACTATGTGGTAGTCACAAACACCATTGTTGACAACGGCGATGGCGGCATAAAGGCAGTTTCTAAAACAAGCCAAGTTGCTACAGTTATCGTCAATCCGCTCGTCAACGCACAGCAACCAATAATCACAAACCAGCCTTCAAATGTAACAGTCACTGTTAATAATGCAGCGAACCTAAGCGTAACTGCAATCTCACCAGATGGTGGAACGCTGAGTTATCAATGGTATAGGAACACTACAGCTAGCTATATTGGTGGAACACTAATCACAGGAGCCACGAATACAAGTTATACTCCTGACACATCAGTAGTTGGAACTTTCTACTACTATGTTGTCGTTACAAATACTAATACTACAGCAACAGGTAATCAAACCGCATCTGTTGATAGCTATTTTGTAACGGTAACCGTAAGCAGACTCAGTGGTGGTGGAAGCTATACTGGTGGTGGAACTCCCTCAGTGGACGATGACGAGATTGATGAAATCATCACACCATTGGCCGAGTCCCATACTCCGTATATCCAAGGCTATCCAGACGGAACAATTCGCCCAGATAACAATATTACACGCGCTGAAGTTGCAATGATTATCTGGCGTCTGCTTCCCGCAAATGCACAAAGCACCAACAGCAGCGGAACATTCAGCGATGTTGCCAATGGAGCTTGGTATGCAGTGGCGATTAACCGCCTTGCAAGCCTGGGTATCCTCAGAGGCTATACCGATGGTACATTCAGACCCGATGCTCCCATCACCCGCGAAGAGTTCACAGCTATTGTCTGCCGCTTCTTCGATGTGGCAATTGACAGCAGTGAAAATCCCTTCAGCGATGTGAGCGAGAACTGGGCATACGAATACATCCTCACAGCAGCGGCAAATGGATGGGTCGAAGGTTATCCCGATGGTACATTCAGACCGAAGAACGATATCAAACGCGCCGAGGTCGTTACCATCATTAACCGCATCATCGGTCGCATTGTTCGCACCGAAAACATCCCCGATGAATACTACGGCACATTCAGCGACCTGCAAAGATCACACTGGGCTTTCCAAGATATGCTCGAAGCAGGCGTACCGCACAGCTTCACCATAGGTGAAGACAACACCGAGATTTGGTCTGCTAGCTCTGATGTAGACGAGCTTGAAGACGCTGCATAGACCTAAACTCATATAGCAAATACTAAAAAAACACCCGGGGCTGGCTTACATGGTCAGCCTCGGGTGTTTGTTTGTGTGATTAATCAATTATACGTAAGCGAAAAACCTTAGGGCGATGTGACAGCATAGGAAACGTATGATAGAGTACCCCAAAAACTGATAAGGGGTATAAAAATGACCAATGAAGAAAAACAACAGCTGGTAGAGGGTAAGCGAAAGTAAGCGAAAAACCTTAGGGCGATGTGACAGCATTGGAAACGTATGATAGAGTACCCCAAAAACTGATAAGGGGTATAAAAATGACCAATGAAGAAAAACAACAGCTGGTAGAGGAGCAAGCGACAAGCGGAATATCGATAAAGGCGTGGTGCCGGGCGAAAGGGATACCATACACCACATTTCTCGGTTGGCGAAAAAAAGCAGATGAACAGACTGCTAGAGCCAGCGACTTGGAAGAGATAGTATGGGCAAGCATAGTTGCCGAGAGCGAAGAAGCAACGAAATGCGAAGCAGGCGGCGCCATCAGGGTTGAACGCAACGGTTGGACGATAACAGCGGAGCCGGGGTTCGATGCAGATGCGCTGGCTGATGTTCTGAAGGCGGTGAGCAAGGCTTGCTGCTGAAAGACATAAGGGAGTACGACAGGATATACATTGCCTGCGGGAGCACCGACCTGAGGCGGGCGGTTGACGGCTTGGCGCATATAGTCAAGCAGGACTTTAAAATGGACCCGTTCGGCAACTGCCTGTTCCTATTCTGCAACAGGAGCAGGAACAGGATAAAAGGGTTGAGCTGGGACAAAAACGGGTTCGCAATGTATTACAAGCGGCTCGACGGCGCAGGTGCGAAGTTTGCGTGGCCGGGCAGCGTGGAAGCTGTCAGGGGCATAAGCATCGCCCAGCTGGAGCTGCTGCTGGGTGGTATGCCGGTAGACCCGCCCCGGGGATTCGGCGAAATAACCGCCCGCGACTTCTGAATAAAGCGAGTTGGAAAAACAGCGTAGAAAAAGTAGATAAAAAAGGTGAAAAAGTGCCAATAACCCTTGCAATTACAAGCTTTTTGTGATACAATTCAGCCATGGAAAAGATGACACTTGATGGGCTGCCAGCCCCGATAATGGAATATGTCAAGGGCATCGAAATCAGGCTCTTCGAACTCGAGGTGAAGCTGGAAAACTCGCAGGCGCAGGTTGGAAGGCTAACCGAAATGCTGCTGCTCGCGCAAAAGGCGCGATTTGGGCAGTCCGGCGAAAAGTCGAGGTACATACTGGAGGACGGATACGAGCAGGAGACGCTTTTCAACGAGGCAGAAGTCTTTGCCGTGGATGAAGATTCTAGCGATACGCCACAATCCGTCGTCGTTGAGAAGCATTTGCGCAAACCTAAACGCACGAAAGAGGAGCTTGCCAAGGATCTACCAGTTGAGGAGGTCGTCATAGACCTTCCCGAAGAAGAACGCGTCTGCGGCATCTGCGAGTGCGGTCTTCACCCGATAGGCAGGGAGTTCGTCCGCAGTGAGCTGAGCGTAGTGCCGGCGCAGGTGTATGTCACCGAAACGTACAGGGTGAACTACAGCTGCGCGCGCTGCATGGAAGAGAGCGACGAGGCAAATATCGTCAAGCCCGATGTACCAGTGCCAGTGGTAAAGCGCGGGCTGGCGTCGCCGAGCAGCGCAGCCTATGCGATGTACCAGAAATATGCAAACTCCGTGCCTCTGTATAGACAGGAGAAAGACTGGGCGAACTTCGGCGTGACTCTGTCGCGCTCCACGCTCGCAAACTGGATCATATACACCTCCACCAATTGGCTCCAGCCGCTCTGGCTGGAGCTGAAGTCGCTTCTGCTGGAGTCACCCATCATAATGGCGGACGAAACGGTAGTCCAGATACTAAAGGAACCAGGCAAGTCGCCCCAGTCGGAATCGAGGATGTGGGTATACTGCACGGGAAACGTCGCGAGGCCGCCCCCGATAGTCCTTTACGAATACCAACCGAGTCGCTCAGGGGAACACCCCAAAGAATTTTTAAAGATTAACCATGCGTTCTACCTGCATACCGACGCATATGCGGGCTACAATACCGTTGAGAACGCTGTACATTGCGGCTGCTTCGCCCACCTGAGGCGCAGGTTCAACGAGGCGATGCCGAAAAAAGCCGACGAAAGCACCCCTGCGCGCATCGGTTTCGAATATTGCCAAAAGCTTTTTGCTTTGGAACGCAAGTTTGAGGAGCTTTCCCCAGAAGAAAGGCTTGAAAAGAGGCTGGAGCTGTCCAAGCCTGTACTAGACGACTTTTATGCGTGGATTGTAACAGTAAACCCGCTGGCGGGCTCCAAGCTCTACCATGCGATTGCGTATGCCGTCAATCAGCGTGAGCCGCTGTCGGCGTTCCTCCTTGATGGGCGCATAGAAATATCGACAAACCGCATCGAAAACCACATCCGTCCTTTTACAATTGGAAGGAAAAACTGGTTATTCGCTGACACTGTTGCGGGGGCAAAAGCCAGCGCGGTGGCTTACAGCATCATCCAATCGGCTAAGGCGAATGGGCTTAACCCATACCGTTACCTGCTACACCTCTTCACCGAGCTTCCAACCGTTTTAACAAAAGACCCTGATGCCGATTTGACGAGGTTTTTCCCTTGGTCAAATGAGGTTCAGGAGACTTGTCGCTACGGTCAAGACGCTAAAGGGCAGTTGTCACTTGTGGATTGACGCATCGTACAAATAGTTTTCCAATCGAAAATGGGTCCACTGATATATGGCATCTGATTCAAACGAGCAGTTTATCATTCTAATTGCTCTGTGGATAGATACCCTAAGGTTTTTCGCTTACATTACAAACAAGTTGCAAGCAAACAATTATTTACAAGATACACCTAGTGTTGTAAACTGGAAATATAGCAAAGTCAGCCACGCAATCACTACAAATGATATTGCGTTTTGCTTGGGCTTATGTTATGGTGACTCGTCATACATTGCTGACCGACAGGCTTTGTTTGCAATATTACGAGTTGCCAAAGCTTCCCGATGTCGAAGACTCAGACGACGAGCTTTTGTTATGGTTGTCGCTCTTCAACGCGAAGACAGAAGATGATTTGTCGAAAATTGAAGCTATAGGGGGAGACGTGATGAAAGAAGCAATAGATGCATACCGTGCGGTTACGGCTACCGACGAGTTCAGGCAGCTTGCGCGTATGCGTGCAGATGCGCTGAACATAGAAGCTTCTGCGCTTGGTCATGCACGGCGCGAAGCGATACGCGAGACCGAAGAAAAGTGGCAAGGCATTGTCGATGAGAAAGACACAGAGCTTGCAGGGAAAGACGCAGAACTTGCTGATAAAGACACAGAGCTTGCGGAGAAAGATGCAGAACTTGCTGATAAAGACGCAGAACTTGCGGAGAAAGATGCAGAAATCGAGTTGCTGCGCGCCGAGCTACAGAAGCAAAGCGAGTCGAACGAATAGCTCTGATGTAGACGAGCTCGATGACGCTGCATAGACCTAAACTCATGTAGTAAAAACTAACAAAACACCCGGGGCTGTCTCAAACGGTCAGCTCCGGGTGTTTTAACACCATTGATTTAATTATTACAAACAAGTTGCAAGCAAACGATTATTTACAAGATACACCTAGTGTTGTAAACTGGAAGTATAGCAAAGTCAGCCACGCAATCACTACAAATGATATTGCGTTTTGTTTTGGCTTGTGTTATTATTTTTCTACAAGGAAGTGGATGTGGCTGTGCCTGATCTCGAATACAGATTTACAAACGATGTCTTATTCAAATGGTTGTTTACCCGAAATCAGAACTTGCTTAAAAGACTTGTCGCAGGGATGCTCAGAATTCCATTGGATAGTATAAATGAGTTTTACATAACCAATCCTGATATACCGCCAGAGGTGGTCGAGGAAAAGCTTTGTCGTCTTGATATTGCCATGGTTGTTGATGGCAACCGTATAGGGCTTGAAGTTCAAGTTTCAAACGAGGGTGACTTCCCTGAACGCAGTCTTTACTATTGGGCTCGTGAATATTCTTCGGCGTTAAAAGCAGGCGGCGAGTACATTGATTTACCCCGCACAATCATCATTAGTATTCTCAATTTCAAGCAGTTTAGCTGCTCGGAATATTTTTCACAGCATATGGTCCTTGAAGTGACTCGTCATACATTGCTGACCGACAGGCTTTGTTTGCAATATTACGAGTTGCCAAAGCTTCCCGATGTCGAAGACTCAGACGACGAGCTTTTGTTATGGTTGTCGCTCTTCAACGCGAAGACAGAAGATGATTTGTCGAAAATTGAAGCTATAGGGGGAGACGTGATGAAAGAAGCAATAGATGCATACCGTGCGGTTACGGCTACCGACGAGTTCAGGCAGCTTGCGCGTATGCGTGCAGATGCGCTGAACATAGAAGCTTCTGCGCTTGGTCATGCTAGGCGCGAAGCGATACGCGAGACTGATGAAAAGTGGCAAGGCATTGTCGATGAAAAAGATGCTGAGCTTGCGGAGAAAGATGCAGAACTTGCTGATAAAGACGCAGAACTTGCTGATAAAGACGCGGAACTTGCGGAGAAAGATGCAGAAATCGAGTTGCTGCGCGCCGAGCTACAGAAGCAAAGCGAATTAAGCGAATAGCTCTGATGTAGACGAACTCGATGTCGCTGCATAGACCTAAACTCATATAGCAAATAATAAAAAAACACCCGGGCTGGCTTGTATGGTCAGCTCCGGGTGTTTGTTTGTGTGATTAATCAATTATACGATATTTTGAAATAAAAATATTGACAATGGTGCTGCTCACATGATAAATTAAACACAAAGGAACTGCCGCTTAAGCAGGGCGGCTCGGTCCGTACAATTGACGAACACAAGACGCCTTAGTTGCTAAGGCGTCTCGTGTTTTTTACGTTTCTATCTGCGTCTTTTTCTGCGAAAAAGCTTATAGCAGAGCGCAATAACTGCAATGAGTACCATTGTATAAGCAAATAGCATATCATAGGTAAACGAGTACTCCCCGCCATTTAACAGGGGGTTAGGATTAGTAAAAGGAAATTTTTTAGTTTTTTCGAGCCTCGTCAATGATGTCGTCGGGGATACCAAATGATTTCAACAGATCAACGATGTCAGACTCGCTAGCACCCAGCTTATTATCTGCAAAAGCTTTTTTCGCTATTTCCACCTGAGTCCATGCAATTCCTTCTGCTTTGCCTCTTGCTTCGCCTTCAGCAACGCGCATATTTACTTCCTCGTTCCTGCGCTCTTCATCGAGCCTGTCCAGCATAATATCGTATTCCCATCGCCGATACGCCTTGCGCAATTCCGGCATCGAAGCGACTAGCCCGTGCCGTTCAACGAATTGGGCGAACCCGGGGTCGCTGTCATATAGTTCCTTCAGTTTCGGGTCCATTTTCACCACCTCCGTCAATGGCTTCTTCTCGTCCTGTGATCTACATATCGCCGTCAGCCAGCATTCCAGCGGGGTCTCCGGAACTGCTTTTCGTTTTGTCTGTATTTGTCAAGCTCGAGGTTGTGTACCTGTAGCCTGTCCGTCGCTCGTTGGTAGGGGGGTTCGCGGTAAAGCATCTCAACGATTTGATGGTATCCGCCCGATACCCGAAGTGCTTTTTCTAACAAATTCACTACTATTACCCTTGGCATTGTCGAGATCACCTTTTCCATGGTGTCCCCGCGCCTCGCTCCGCTGGCAAGGGATTGTTCCGCATATAGCAAGGCTCGTTCTATCATTGCGGTAAAAGGTTTTTCCGAAACGCCTGGGTCTAGTTATGAGGGTAACAGTTCCCTTGTTATCGAGTAGTTCCTTAATGAAAAGTGTTTTATCAACATAAAAACAATCTTCTTCGATTATTCTCTCAAAAAACTCAGCTCCAATAAATATTGGTTTTTTCATAATACCATCACCTGTATAATGCCAAATATTAATAATTCAGCACAATTTATTGTGATTATTTTACTAAATAGATTAGCATTTAAATAAATATGAAAACAAATCATAAATAAGAATCGATAAGATATTCTATTTCTCAGCATTCAGTTCTTTTAATAGCATTTCGTTGACGGCTTGGGGGTCGGCTTTTCCTTGGGTTTTTCGCATTACTTGCCCAACTAAAAAACCAAGGGCTTTATCTTTTCCGCTGTGGTAATCTGCAACGGATTTTTCATTTTCGGCTACAACTTCTTTTATTGCATTATCCAGTAAACCTGTGTCAGCAACCATGCCTAGACCGTGTTCGCTTACATATGCTGCTGGGTCTATCCCCTCTTCAATCACTGCGACCAGGACTTTCTTCCCTGTGGCTCTGTTTATCGTTTTTTCTTCCACAAGTTTAATTAAACTTGCAAATTTTTCACAATCGATATTAATATCTTCCTCTGTGATGCCAGCTGCATTTGCCACTCCCAGTAGATCACCGATTATCCAGTTGGAAATTTCCTTTGCATTATTAATATATTTAAAGGTTTCGTTGAAAATCCTAGATAGGTTACGGCTAGATGTGATTATCTTACTGTCGTATTCTGGCAAACCCAACTCAAGGGTCATTCTCATGAACATCGCCTGAGCTGTTTCCGGTAGTGCTGCTCTAACGCTGTCAATGAGCTTTTCGTCAAGATGCACGGGCATTAGTTCCGGATTTGGGAAGTATCTATAATCTGCAGCTGTTTCCTTTGTTCGCATGGAATATGTCTCTCCCCTATCGTCATCCCAGCGTCTGGTTTGCTGGACAAGTATTTCGTCTCCTGTTTCGAGTGCGTTTATTTGTCTCCATGACTCATATTCAATGGCTCTGGTGATGGCTTTTAAGGAGTTCATATTTTTGATTTCTATTCTTGTACCCAGTATATTGCTGCCTTCTTCTCTCACAGAAATGTTCACGTCGCAGCGCATGGAACCCTCTTGCATTTTGCAGTCAGAGACTCCAGCGAAGCTAAGTAGAGAGCGGAGTTTTTCCAAGTATGCTACAACCTCATCAGCTGTGCGAAAGTCGGGGTTCGACACAATTTCCACCAAAGGTACAGAGGCTCGATTATAATCCACCAGAGTAGCTCCAGTATATGGGTCATGGACAAGCTTTCCAGCGTCTTCTTCTATATGAATCTGTTTAAGAGTGATTATCTTTTTTTCGCCGTTTTCTGTGTCAATTTCTATCCAACCATTGGTACAGATTGGCGAAAACCACTGGGTTATTTGATATCCTGTGGGTAAATCCGGGTAATAATAACTCTTTTTATCAAAGCTCATTATGGGAGTTATTTCGCTATTGGTGAGAAGCGCAGCGGCAATCCCCAGCTCCACAGCCTTTTTGTTGAGGACAGCAGGCATGCCTGGCATTCCACAACAGGCGGGGCATACATTTTCGTTAGCTTGGGCACCGAATTTTGCAGAGCATGAACAAAAGAGTTTCGATTCGGTGGATAATTCCACGTGGACTTCCAATCCCATTACAGTTTCATATTTCATATCGTATCTCCTTGACATAGGTACTTTGAGAGTGTTCCTTTGTTTTCGCCGATGAGAGCTATCTAGTTTTAAATGTTATAGAAGGATTTTTTCAACTATTTTATTTAATCTGTCTTCTCTACCTGCGTTGGCAATTATAGTATATCCTCCAACTTCGTTGGGTATTGTCAATGCTGGAAGACCACAAAGTCTGGGTAATGCATGGAGCTCAAGCTGCCACGGTATTGTAGCCATAACTGGGCAGGCTGGCATGATAATCCCATCATATTTATCAAACTCCAACGATTCTTTAACAAGTCGCCTTACACACATTGCTTTTTCGTAATACTTTTCGTAGTATTCTTCCGAAAGCACCATAGAGCCAATAAGCGCCGCTAACTTTGCTCCCTCTCCAAGGGCTTCTGTTCGGCTTTTTTTATAAAGATCATCTAAATCCGAAAAATCGCTAGCTCTATACCCAAAACTAATACCATCATAACGGCTAATATTACAACTAATTTCACCAAAACAAAGAATCTGCATAATCTGTCCATAAACTTCAAAATAGGGAAGCTCAATATCGACAGTATTATAATGTTGATGTAAAAACTCAAGTTCAGAAACATCAACGCTTCCAGTGTCCAGATTCCGAGGCACCGCAACCGTCAACTCCCCAACTCCTAATTCCTCACTCCTAATTCCTAATTCGGCAAACTCCTCATTCCTAATTCCTAATTCACGAAGTACAGCTCCATCATTACTATCATATCCAGATATTATCGAAAGTACACGAAATCCCACTTCTACCTCTTTGCAAACTATACCGATTTGGTCAATGGATGCAACAGCGGGTATGAGTCCATATCGTGATACCGTTCCATAAGTTGGATGCAAATAATACAAGCCTTTGGCTGCGGCTTGAGATGTAATATATCCCGTGTAGTCATTACATAATGCGAAATCCGCTACACCCGTCGCCACAACTTCAACTGCTCCAGAGGTGAAATTTAGCTCCTTTGCGTATAAGCCCATTATGCCGAACTCGTCCATACAGGTTTTTCCCAATATGCCGATGCCCGCTTCTTCAAGGCGAGATACAACGGTAGCCTCAATGGGCGAAGTAAAGCCATCCATGATTTTTGACCCTGCTGCTACGAGTTGATTTTTATGCATTATTGAGTCCTCAAGCACACCATATAGCACGCCTGCTTGACGCTCAGTTTGATATTCGCTGGTAAATATTTCCATTATGTTTCCTCGTTTCAAGGCGGTTGGTTTAATGAATATGCTGATTGCGTTGTTGTGCAATAAGATTCTTCGGTCGCTACGCTCCCTCAAAATGACACGGTTGGTGCGGTGCGTTTATTGGATATTTTTCATTGTTCATTGTTTCCGTGGCGGCGCGTCAGGGATGCCGCGCCCTACGAATGTCATTGTTTTGTGTTGCGGTTATTGGATATTTTTCATTGTTCATTGTTTCCGTGGCGGCGCGTCAGGGATGCCGCGCCCTACGAATGTCATTGTGTTGTGTTGCGTTTTCGTGTAATTGTTCATTGTTCATTGTTCATTATTCAATCGTTGCTGGGACTTGGTAATAGCCATCGTTGTGTTCTGGGGCTCTGGTCATTAATTCGTCGCGGCTCACGTTTTTTATTACGATGTCTTCCCGCAGAACATTGATGGTTTCTAAAACAGACACCAGTGGTTTCACATCATTTGTGTCGATTTTTTCAAGTGCATCGAAATTATCTATAATCGTATCAGCAAGCTCCTCCAGTCGTTGACGATCACTTTCACCCAATTCCAACATCGCAATGCCTTCGAATTTTGATATGTCTTTCATTTTATTGCTCCCAAGTTAATTATTCATTATTAATCATTCATTATTCATTAATTGTGCGTGGTTCATTGCATCCGTGGTGGCGCGTCAGGGATGCCGCGCCCTACGAATGTCATTGTTTTGTGTTGCGGTTATTGGATATTTTGCATTGTTCATTGTTTCCGTGGCGGCGCGTCAGGGATGCCGCGCCCTACGAATGTCATTGTTTTGTGTTGCGTTTTTGTGTAATTGTTCATTATTCATTGTTAATTGTTCTTTCGTTCTTTTTCTAGGGCTTTCATTATTTTCATGGCTTTTCTGTAATTTCTGTTGCTTTCTATGTAGAGGATTTTTTCTGATGTTGGAAAAAAGCCGTTCTTTTTGTAGATGTCTACCGCTTTGTAGCTCCAGGTTTGTGTGCTTAGATAGAAATCCACATCACCTTCCAGCTCTATCATTAGCTCAACGATTTTTGATATAAGGGCTTTTCCTAGACCCAAACCTTGATATGCAGGATGGACGGCGACCCAATGGAGCCAGGGGCGGCGTTGGTGGTTGACGAATCTCCACCAAGCAATGCTACTGCCTACTCTTTCGCCATTGCTATCCACAATAAAAATGCAACGACGCTTCAAATCTTCTGGGTAAGGCATATAATCTTGGGTAAAGCGCATAAGAGCTGCATATTCGCTGTCAAATTCTAAAACCGCTGTTTCTATCCTTGCCCAGTTAAATTCATCGCCAGCTTCGTAAAAGGCGAAATGATATCCATCCGGTAAGGGGAAAGGTGCAATGGCAGCTCCAGCCTTTCTATGCATATAAAAGCCAGCATATGGTACATTCTTATCAAGCATCGCATTATCCTCCAATCCTTCCAAGATTACCATTGCAGGGGCAATTTGTCAATTTCCCTTTTTTAATTGTGTATATTCAGTAAAATATGTGTAATTCTACTGGTTTTTTTTACGAAATAGTATATAGTGATATTAATAATGATTGTTGGGCGAGGTTATGATTATTTAGTATGTTAAATCAACAAAATGAAAAAACATTACCAGCATATCTCTTTCACCAGGGGACGAATTACCGCACTTACGAATACTTGGGCTGCCACTTTGATAGGGCTAGTGGAAAAGCTGTATTTCGCACATGGGCTCCCAGTGCCAGTAGTGTATATGTCGTTGGAGATTTCAACAATTGGGATGAGAAAGCTTCCCAAATGACCCGTGTCTCCGATGGCGGAGTCTGGGAGACAACTCTAGAAGAAATATCGGAAAACCAACGATATAAATATGCCATTTTCACAGCAAGTGGAAAACGGCTACTAAAAGCTGACCCCTATGCTTTTTATTCTGAGACAGAAGATAAAACCGCTTCCATCGTCTACGACTTAAATGGCTTCAATTGGACAGATGCCCTGTGGCAGCAATCACTTCGCAAGTCTTCTCCTCTTGACGGTCCAATGAACATTTATGAAGTTCATATTGGCTCTTGGATGAGGTCTGATGACGGAAGCCTTCTGGGATATGTGGAAATCGCTCAAAAGCTCATTTCATATATGCTGGAGATGAATTACACCCATTTGGAGCTTATGCCGGTGATGGAGCATCCCTTTGGTGGTTCTTGGGGCTATCAAATCTGTGGATATTTTGCACCCACATCCCGATATGGGACTCCCCATGATTTTATGAAATTTGTCGACCTTTTCCACAATGCAGGTATAGCTGTCATTCTCGACTGGGTACCATCCCACTTCCCCAAGGACGAACATGGTCTCATCGAATATGACGGTGGTTCCCTTTACGAAGCCCATGGCGCAGACAAGCAAGAACAGCCCGAGTGGGGTACACGCTGCTTCGATTATGGTCGCACAGAAGTCCAGTCATTTCTAGTTTCAAATGCCATGTATTGGTTTCATATGTTCCACATCGATGGACTAAGGGTTGATGCGGTGAGCTCTATGCTCTATTTGGATTATGGTAGAGAGCATGGCGGCTGGATTCCAAACTCCCATGGCGGCAACGAAAACCTGGATGCCATCGCCTTTTTGAAAAAGCTCAACACCGCTGTTTTTGAATTTTATCCCAACGCATTGATGATTGCAGAGGAGTCCACTGCTTGGCCTCTCGTTTCAGCACCAATCCACGATGGAGGCTTGGGTTTCAATTTTAAATGGAACATGGGTTGGATGAACGATATGCTTTCTTATGTAGAAACTGACCCCATATATAGACGACATATCCACGAAAAAATAACCTTTTCTTTCCTCTATGCCTTCAGTGAAAACTTCATACTCCCCATTTCCCATGATGAGGTGGTTCATGGCAAAAAATCCCTTTTAGACAAAATGCCTGGGGATTACGACAATATGTTTGCTGGCTTTCGTGCCTTTCTCTCATACATGATGACCCATCCGGGGAAAAAGCTCAGCTTCATGGGTTCTGAGTTTGGTCAATTCAAGGAATGGGACATTGAGACCCAGCTGGATTGGTTTCTCTTGGACTATCCAATGCATAATAAATTAAAGCATTTCACATCAAAACTGGGAGCATTTTATCTTCAGACACCAGCTCTTTGGGAAATCGATTATTCTTGGGAAGGTTTCAGATGGATACATGAAAACGATAGAGATCAGAACATAATATCATTTATTCGCACGGACAAAAAGGGTGAATATATCATCGTTGTTATCAATTTTTCACCAGTTGCCAGGTTCGATTATCCCATCGGTGTTCCCGAAAACAGCGGATATATTGAAGTGTTTAATTCTGACCTTCCTGAATTTGGGGGGTGGGATAATAAAAACGCTAGCATTGTTCCTAAAAAAACCAAACTTCATGGTTTCGATCAAAGTGTGAGTTTGACAGTTCCTCCATTGGGAATGGTAGTTTTAAAAAAATCGAAGTAGTAAAACGAAAACTAAATATCCTAGCAAATTTATAGTGATTGGAGGTGTACGCTAATGGATATTCACGAAGTATTGGAAAACTGCAAAATATTCGCACTGCGCATCATCGTCCTCCACAAATATTTAATCGATCATAAAAACGAGCATATTATGTCAGCTCGTCTTTTGGAAAGTGCAACAACAACCGGCTTGCATGTGCGTGAGCTAGCAAGAGAGCAGCCGAAAGCTGATTTAAACGCTGCTCTGAGAGCTGCCGATGAAAGCGCATATTGGCTGGAACTCTTATACGGAAGCAATTATTTGGACAAAGAGCAGTTTGGAATTATTTATCCCGAATGTAGTGCGATATTTTTCCAGTTAATGGCATTGTCCAGAACTCCGAAAAAGAAATAGTAGGATAAAAACTGTTAAGGAGCGTGATTAATGTGAATATAGTGGTACAAAAAAAAGAATGGATAGCCGCTCTCCTTGCAGGCGGTCGAGGTTCCCGCTTGGAATCCTTGACAGAGCAGATTGCCAAACCAGCCGTCACCTTTGGCGGCAAATATAGGCTCATCGACTTTGCCCTGACAAACTGCGTGCGCTCGGGAATTGACACCGTGGGAGTCATGACCCAATACCAACCCTTGCTGCTCCACGATTATATTGGCAAGGGTCAGCACTGGGATCTCGATACCCTCAGCGGCGGTGTTTCCATACTCCCACCCCATAGCAAGTTGGGCAGCACCGCTTGGTATAGTGGTACTGCAAATTCAGTCTATCAGAACCAGGATTTCATCGAGTCCTATGACCCTGATTATCTCCTAGTTCTGGCAGGCGACCATGTATATAAGATGGATTTTTCCATCATGCTGGATTATCACAAAGAGGTGGGAGCGGATTGCACCATTGCTGTCATTGAGGTTCCCCTTGAAGATGCCAGCCGCTTCGGTATTATGAACACCGATGAAACTAATCGAATAATCACATTCGAGGAAAAGCCCGAAATACCTCAAAACAATCTTGCTTCAATGGGGATATATATCTTCAATTGGCATGTATTGAGCGAGTTTCTTTACGAAGACGAAAAAGACCTGGAGTCCTCCCATGACTTTGGAAAGGACATAATCCCCACAATGCTGCGCGAGGGTCAAAATATGTTCGCTTATCGTTTTGATGGATATTGGGAGGATGTGGGTACCGTGGACAGCTTATGGCGAGCAAACATGGACTTGCTAAAGGATATGCATTTAGGTCTGGAGAGCTGGCATATCTTGTCCAGGACAGCTGGAAGGCCTCCCCAGTACATCGCCCCCACAGGCAGCATCAAAAATTCTTTGCTCACCGAAGGTAGTGAAATTTACGGATATGTGGAAAACAGCATTATTTCCGCAGGCGTGATTATCGAGGAAGGAGCTGTGGTGAAAGATAGTGTGATAATGGAAAATACCAGAGTATGTAAAAATGCTGTGGTAAATTACTCCATTCTTGATGAGTATACTGTCGTCACCGAAGGTGCTTTCGCAGGAATGCCCTTGGACTCCGAAGATGCCAAATTAACAGTATACGCTCGCGGAACTGTCATATCAAATTCGGAATTCGAAACTCAAAATGCTTAAGTAAGCAACCAAATTATTACCCATTTACATACCAGCAGCATTCCGAATTCTGCATACCAAATTCCGAATTTTTGAAACAGGAGGTTTCAAGTTTATGTATATAGGTCTGAGTCTTTCCGACCCCCATCCCGACACTGCCAGCGACGGCAACAAAATAAGAACACTTTCCGCCACTCGTTTTGCTGGAAGATACCGCCTAGTGGACTTTATGTTATCCAACATGGTTAACTCTAAAATAAACACAATTGGAATGATTCTCAATAGTCACTTCCAATCCCTCATCAGTCACATTGGAATGGGAAAAGAATGGGACCTGGCACGAAAAACCGGGGGTGTCACCTTTTTTCCTCCATATCTAGCAGATGAACGCCAGAGCGTCAATAGCGAAAACGATGGTCCTTTGCAAAGGGCTGTGGAGTATATCATGGGTGCCAGCGAAGAATATATTGTCCTTGTTGATAGCAGTATCGTCTACAACATGGATTATCGCACAGCAATCGAAGCCCATAGGAAAAGCGGAGCCGATGTGACCGCAATTTATACGAAAAAGCGAATTACACCAAATATGAGGGAAAACGCAGTTATTTTCGACATTACAGAGGATGGGCGAGTATTCGGAGTAAACCGCGCTCCCTATTCCAGCGACAAATTGAATATTTCCCTTGGTGCTTATATCATGCGTAAGGGTTACTTTATCCAGCTCACATCCGGTGAAAAAAACTGTGGAATGTTGAGATTCTCCCGGGTACTCCTTTCCCAAGCTTTGAGCAGACTAAACGTCCTGGCTTACGAGTATGAAGGATACTGCGCCCTCATCAGTTCTGTGGAGACGTTTTATCAATGTAATATGGAAATGTTGGACATCAGAAACCGCAATGCTTTATTCGATTATGAAAAAAGACGTATTTTTACCAGTTTGAGAGATTCATTACCCACAAAATATGGCATTAACGCCCAAGTGAACAATGCCATGATTGCCGATGGTTGCCAAATAGAAGGAACGGTGATTAATAGCATAATATGTAGGAATGTGAGAATAAAAGAAGGTGCTGTTGTAAAGAATAGTATACTTCAAGACGATACTATAATAGAGAAAACAGCGATGCTGGACAGCGTAGTCACCGATCGCGGCGTTATAATATCCGAACATCGCAGCTTGATGGGTGATGTGAGTTATCCTGTTTATGTTGATAGGTATAGAATTATTTAAAAGATGTGAATGTAGAAAAACCAAAGGAGGTGCTTTGCTGCATGAGCAATGAAAACGAGAGACTAAAGATACTAAGCGTTGTATCGGAGGTCGTCCCTTTTATCGCAACTGGAGGTATGGGCCAAGTTGCCGGGGCTTTGTCTTCAGCTTTGGCTGAAACAGATTCCCAGCTAGACTTGCGAACCGTGGTTCCCCTTTATGAGCAATTTCGCTGTAAATATGAATCCCAAATGAAATTTTTGGGAGAGGTGCCGGTTAAATTGGCATGGCGGGGAATAATGTTCAAAATTTACGAGCTTGCCCATCAAGGAGTAATATATTATTTTGTTGATAATTCCCATTATTTTGGACGCGAAAATGCATATGGATATTACGATGATGGCGAAAGGTTCGCCCTTTTTTCCAAAGCTGTTTTTGCCGTGTTAGAACTCACTGGCTTTGTTCCCGATGTTATCCACGCCCACGATTGGCAAACAGCCTTGGTTCCCGTTTATTTGAAAACAAGATATGCAGACAAGTATGGCAGCATCAGGACGGTATTCACCATACACAACTTGGAATACCAAGGGGTTTATGCTAGAGATACCCTCACTGATGTTTTCGATTTATATGAAGAAGAAGCTGGATTGGTGCTGTATAACAATGATGTGAATCTCATGAAAGGTGCCATTGTATGCGCTGATAAAATCACCACTGTAAGCCCATCCTATGCCGAGGAAATTAAGTCCGGCGGTGGTTATGGGCTCGATGCCATGCTCAGGGAAAATTCATATAAACTAACTGGAATAATCAACGGAATCGACACAAAAGTCAACAATCCAGAAACAGATCCCATGATTTCCATGAATTATACGGTGGACAACCTGGAGTTGAAGGCTATTAACAAAGAGAAGCTTCAAGCTCTTTTCGGCTTGCCCCAGTCTCCCCGCTCTATGCTCATTTGTGTTGTTTCTCGCCTTGTTTCCCATAAAGGCATTGATTTAATCACATATATTATGGACGATATGCTAAAGCAAGATGTCCAGTTTCTGCTGCTGGGTACAGGAGACCATGAGTTTCAACTGTACTTTGAAGAAAAAGCGGTGACCAACAGGGATAAAGTGGGAGTGAGCATTGCCTACAATCCGGAAATCGCCAGCAAGATATATGCAGGAGCCGATGCCATGCTCATGCCCTCTCGAAGCGAGCCTTGCGGCTTGGCGCAGATGATTGCTTGTCGCTACGGTACCATTCCCATTGTTCGCAAAACTGGTGGTTTGGGTGATACGATAAAAGACTGCCGCCTTGGTGTTGGCAATGGATTCGTTTTCGAAGAATACAGCGGAGCCGCTCTGATGAAAACTATTAATAAAGCATTGGATTTATACACAAATCGAGAAGATGATTGGAAAAACCTGATGCGCGAAGCTATGAATAGCGACTTTGGCTGGGATATTTCAGCAAAGGCATATGCCAGTCTATATAGGGAGCTTAAATAAGAAGAAAATGATCGATACTTTGTATATCTTTGATGAGGATGATGAGTATTTCAGGTATCCCAGCGGAGCTTTTGAAACACCTGGTACCCTCGAATTGTCTATAAAACTCGCTAGAGGCTCAGCAATCGGAGCCAGCGTCTACCTCCATCCCGACGATGGTGTCCCCGAAGAAACAGTCATGGAATTTATAACTGTGACAGGAGCTTTTGATCTTTACAAATGTAGAATTACTATACATACACCTGGCTTGTATTGGTATACTTTCCACATTAGGACTCCCGATGGTGGAAAATATACCATACCGGAAAATTCTGAAAACACCTTTCAAATTACTGCCCACGGTGCCGCTGCCATAGCACCCAATTGGATTCATGGTGGTCTCATTTATCATATATTTGTCGATAGATTCCACCGTGGCGGGGAGCTAAGGCTTCGTTCTGGTGCCGTTTTCAGGTCTGATTGGGATGGTATTCCCTATTATTTACCCGATGAAGAAGGTATTGTCCATAACAACGACTTTTTTGGCGGCGATTTATATGGGATAATCGAAAAACTCCCATATCTCGAGGAATTGGGAGTAACTTGCATTTATCTCAGCCCCATATTCGATGCCGCTTCCAACCATAAGTATGACACCGGTGATTATATGCAAATCGACCCCGCTTTCGGTGGCAACGAAGCCTTTGAAGAATTGTGTACAAAGGCGAAGGACCGTGGCATGAGTATCATTTTGGATGGTGTCTTCAACCATGTGGGAATTGACAGCCGTTACTTCAATAAATATGGTAATTATGACTCTCTGGGAGCATACCAAAATAGCGATTCTCCATATTATGATTGGTTTCGTTTCCGCGAAGACGGCACCTATGAGTCCTGGTGGGATATAGAATTGCTACCAGCGGTGAACAAGAGTAACGAAGCCTACAGGGACTATATTTGCGCTAAAGATGGGGTCATTGCCCATTGGACCAAGAAGGGTGTTTCCGGTTGGCGTTTGGATGTTGTGGACGAATTACCCGATGTGTTTCTCTATCCCCTATGCGCTGCCATAAAGAGGGAAAAGGGTGATGCCATCATCGTTGGCGAGGTCTGGGAAGATGCTTCCAATAAAATTGCCTATGATGTGCGCCGCAGGTACTTCCATGGCGGACAGCTGGACAGCGTCACCAATTATCCTGTGAAAAATGCGATTATCGCATGCGTAAAAGAGGGAAATGTAGAGCAGCTGGCGGCAACCATGGCAACCCTTTGCCGCAATTATCCCGAATATGTCCTCCATTCTTTGATGACTGTGGTAGGTTCCCACGATACAGCTCGTATCCTCACGGTTCTCAGCGATGTGCCGATACCCAGCAACAAGGTGGATATGGAGCATTTTTCATTGGATGATGCTTCCCTTGCCCTTGCAAAGCAAAGGCTTAAGCTGGCTTCTGTCTTGCAATTTACCTTGCCGGGCGTGCCTTGTATATATTATGGCGACGAAGCTGGAATGGAAGGCTGCATAGATCCCTTTAACAGGCGCGGGTATCCCTGGGGTCATGAAGATGAAGACTTGCTATTTTGGTATAAAAACCTTAGTTGCATTCGTAAATCCAGCCCTTCCTTTGCAAATGGCGCATATAAACTGGTGGAAGCAAGGGCAGGTTTATTTGCCTTTACCCGAGGTGAAGGTAAGGAGCAAATATTAATTGGGGTGAATACGACGGACAAGGATAGAACAATAAACGTGGATGGCTTCAATGTAAACTTATTGAGCAATACCACCGTTGATACAATAACACTTAGCCCAGGGCAAGCTGGTATTTTTGCCTGTAGATGAATTTTATGCAAATGAGTTGATTAACACATCGCTTGCTAGTAGCTTTGGGGCTGTTAAACTTGGAAAATCACACGCAATCACGCATAATGATGGAAGGAAAATAATTGGATGTATATTCATGACAAAGAAGCTTTTTCCCTACTTTTCAGGGATAAGCTCGAAGTAACGCGCGGTGTATCTGTTGAAGACGCAAGTTTGGAAGACTGTTACTTTGCCCTTTCATATCTTATTAAAGATCAGATAATGAAAAAATGGATGCAAACTGCAGCAAACACATATAAGAAGGAAACCAAGAAGCAAATCTACTATTTTTCTCTGGAATTTTTGCTGGGCAGGCTTTTGGAAAGCAATATTACAGCACTTGGTTTACGGGATGTCTGCATAGAGAGCATGGAGAGCTTTGGCTTTGACTTGGATGAAATCTATAATCTGGAGCTTGACCCTGGTTTGGGTAATGGCGGTTTAGGAAGACTTGCCGCTTGCTTTATGGATTCCCTCGCCCACCTGGGCTTACCGGGAAACGGCTGTTCCATCAGGTATAAGTATGGCTTATTTGAGCAAAAAATAATCGATGGTTATCAAGTTGAAATGCCAGACAATTGGCTGCGCAACGAGGTTGTTTGGGAAGTGAAAAAACCGAACAAAGCCGTGGTTGTCAGATTCAATGGCTCCGTTCGAGTGGAAGTGAGCGATGGTCGCCATGTATTTCACCACGAAAACTATGAAACTGTCATAGCCATGCCCTACGATGTTCCAATTCCAGGTGGTGAAGACGGTTCTGTGAATACTTTGAGGTTATGGAGCGCAGAGTCCACCCAGCAGTTCGATTTCGGGGCTTTTTCTGGTGGTGAATACTTAAACGCGGTGTCTCAAAAGTATTCTGCTGAAGCAATTTCCGAGGTTTTGTACCCTGACGATTCCAATTACCAAAATCGGATGCTCAGACTAAAACAACAATATTTCTTCGTTTCCGCTGGAATTCAAAGTATTATTCGCCATTACAAGCGTTATTATGGCGATGTGCGTAATTTACCAGAATATGTCGGCATTCACATTAATGACACTCACCCGGCTCTAGCTGTTCCTGAGCTGATGAGGATTTTATTGGACGAAGAAGACTTAGGATGGGATGAAGCATGGGAGGTTACTGTAAAGACCATATCCTATACCAACCACACCATATTGCCAGAAGCTTTGGAAAAATGGCCCATCGATGTTTTTTCAGGTCTGCTCCCTCGAATTTATATGATTGTCCACGAAATAAATAGACGTTTTTGTGCCACTCTCATTGAAAAATACGGTGAATATGATGACAGGTTACCGAGAATGTCCATCATTTCAGAGCATTATATTTCCATGGCATATCTGGCAATCGTGGGTAGCCATGCCATAAACGGCGTCGCCCATGTCCACAGCGAGCTTTTAAAACATGAACTTTTCGCAGATTTTTATGAACTTTACCCCGAACGATTCAACAATAAAACCAACGGCATCGCCCATAGAAGATGGGTCCAAATGGCAAATCCCAAACTCACAAGCACAATTTCCGAAGCAATAGGAGATGGTTGGTTAAAGGAACCCCTAAAACTATCACTACTTGACGAAACTGGTGTTGTACATGATAAAGCTTTCCACGAAAAGCTCAGGGCAATTAAAAGGGATAATAAGCTTCGTTTGGCGAAAATAATTTACGAGAGCAACAATGTGGTCATCAACCCAGACTCCATATTCGATGTGCAAGTAAAAAGAATCCATGCATACAAACGGCAACTTCTTTTGCTCATTTATATCATCGACCTATATAATACCTTGCTTTCTAATCCTGATATAGACATTATCCCCAGAACATTCATCATTGCAGGCAAGGCTGCTCCCAGCTATCATTTCGCCAAAGAAGTCATCAAACTGGTGTCCGTGGTGGCGGAATCCATCAACAACGACCCTCGTATCAGAGACTTGATAAAGGTTGTTTTTCTCGAAAACTACAGGGTTTCCCTTGCACAAAATATTTTCCCCGCATCTGATTTAAGCGAACAAATCTCCACAGCAAGTATGGAAGCGTCTGGCACAGGAAATATGAAATTTATGATGAACGGTGCCTTAACAATCGGAACTTACGATGGTGCCAATGTGGAAATATTTGAAGCTGTGGGTGATGAAAACGGATTCCCCTTTGGACTCACCGTTGCTGATGTCTTAGAACTTCGCAAAAACAACAGCTACAATAGCAGAGAGTTTCTCACCAGCCATGAGCGTTTGCGTCTTATCGTATACGAAATGATTAATGCCAACCCCCATTTGGTGGGAATGGCGCAATTTCCCAGCATTTTCGATTCATTGACAGCCCAAAACGACCAATTTTTCGTCCTAAAGGATTTCGATGCATACGCCGCTGCCCAAGCCAAAGCCAATGAGTACTATAAAGATGTGGACAAATGGTCTTTCATGTCCGCCATGAACATAGCCCATTCCGGCATATTCTCCAGCGACGAAACAATAAAACGCTACGCAGAAGAAATCTGGAAAATAGACAATAAATAAGTAATTAATGATGAATAATGAATAATTAACGATATACGTAGGGCGCGGCATCCCTGACGCGCCGTTGCGGCAACAATGAATTACGCTCAATGTACAATACACAATTAACAATGAACAACATTCGTAGGGCGCGGCATCCCTGACGCGCCGCTGCGGCAACAATGAATTACGCTCAATGTACAATACACAATTAACAATGAACAACATTCGTAGGGCGCGGCATCCCTGACGCGCCGCTGCGGTAACAATGAACCTTGCACAACTAACAATTAACAATTAACCAACAAGGAGTTATACATGGAAACTGGTGTTGAAAAGTCTATTTATAAATATCCGCGCTCTGCTGGGGTGCTGATGTCTGTGCCGATGCTCAGCGGTCCATATGGCATTGGCGTCCTGGGTGCAGAAGCCATGGCATTCGTTGATTTTCTCAGCGAAGCGGGCTTTCATGTATGGCAAGTGCTTCCCGTGGAGCATACAGATGTGTCATTTTCACCCTATCAATGCGTATCTGCCTTTGCAGGTGAGCCGATGCTGATAGATCCCCGAATGCTCTTGGAAATGGATCTCATAACAGCAGATGAACTGGCAGAGCGAGCAGAGGGGATGCGGGATGATTATGTTAACTACGAGCTTGTGCATGAAAAGCAATGGGCTCTTTTGAGAAAAGCATATTCACGATTGGAATATAAACCCCATGCGGATTATAAGCCTTTTTGGCTTGAAACATATGCACTTTATATGACTCTTCATCATCGTTTTGGCGAGACTCCTTGGTATGAATGGCCCGACGAGGCATTGCGAAGCTATGATACCGCTGCCATTAAAGCAGCAAAAGTTGATTTATACTACGAAATGGATGTGTATAGATTTATCCAATGGATTTTCGACAAACAATGGCAAAAACTCAAAGAATACGCAGCTTCCCGCAAAGTTTCCATCGTTGGCGATATGCCTTTTTATGTGTCCGGCGATAGTGCCGAAGTATGGAGCGCAAGGGATCTATTCGATGCCGAAGCCAATGGTGATTTTGCCGCTGTCAGCGGAGCTCCACCAGATTATTTCACCCCATTGGGACAATTATGGGGCAATCCCATCTATAATTGGAGATTAATGAAACGTCGAGGCTATAGATGGTGGGCAAGGCGCATCAAGACCGCAATGGAACGATATGACTATGTGAGAATAGACCATTTTCGTGGCTTCGATACATATTGGGAAATCCCCGCTGGTGCTCCTGATGCCACCACTGGAAAGTGGGTGGAAGGTCCTGGTTTACAATTTTTCAAAACAATCGAGGCTTTACTGGGTTCTACTAATTTACCCTTGATTGCAGAAGACTTGGGGCATGATTACGGCAATGTACCGCAACTGCTCAAAGACAGTGGATACCGAGGAATGCGCTCCATCCAATTTGGTTTCATTGGCGATGAAAAGCATATCCCCCATTTTATAACCGAAGATGAAATTGCATATACAGGCACCCATGATAATACCACCATCATGGCTTGGATGATGGAAATGTCAGCTGAATATCGAGATCGAGCGTTGCTTTACATCGGTTTCGAGGGAGACTGGACAGCTGGTGGTCCCAATAGTGCTGTCATTCGAGCTTGGATGCGTTCATTATTCACCTGCGGGGCTTCCTTGGCTATCATGCCCATTCAGGATTTATTGGGATATGGTGCTGATACTCGTACAAATACTCCAGGAACTATAATAGACAATTGGGTGTTCCGAGTCCGCCCCTATGTGCTAGATGAAGTTGACAAAGGTTATATAAAGGCTTTAATAATAGCTAGCAGCAGAGACAACATGATGGATGGTAAGTGAAAATGAAGTTTTATTAAAATATGTACTTGAAACCTCGGGCGATGTGTTGTATAATTCTTTTCACAGTCCGGGGTGTGGCGCAGTTGGTAGCGTGCGTGCTTTGGGAGCATGAGGCCGTGAGTTCGAGTCTCACCACTCCGACCATGAAAAAACGTCTAAATAGGATTAAAATCCTATTTAGACGTTTTCAATTGACAATGAACAATTAACAATTGGTGATAATACGTATTTCGGTAATATGACAAAATATTCGTAGGGCGCGGCATCCTTGACGCGCAGCGAGCTTGTACTGTTTTTCAATCGGACAGTGCGTCGCCTGTGTTGCGGTGGATGCCTTGCGGCGCGTCTGGGAAGCCGCGCCCTACAGAAGCCGCGCCCTACAGAAGCCGCGTCCTACAGAAGCCGCGTCCTACAGAAGCCGCGCCCTACAGAAGCCGCGCCCTACAGAAGCTGCGCCCTACGAAGGTCATTGCATTTGTTCCCTTGTACTGTTTAACGGCGGCCTCCGCTGGATAGTCTTCCTGTTAGTTCTTCCATGATTTCTGGGATATTAATGGCTTGGGTGCAGCGTTCTATGCAGGTTTTGCAGGCTGTGCAGTCGGCGGGGGTTTTTTCTGCATCACGAAGCTTGGCTATGGCTTGTCCTGACATCGCCCAAGATAGAATCCTCAAATCATTGTAGACTTTCATCACCTCGGGTATGTCAATTTGTGCAGGGCAATCCTCCAAGCAATAACCACATTCCGTACAAGGCACTACAATTTCGGATTTCAGCTGCTCACGCACTTGATCTAAAAGGGTGTTTTCTTCATCTGTCAGTGGTGAAAGTGTTTCAAAAGTATTCACATTATCCACAATTTGCTCCAGTGCCGACATCCCGCTTAATACCACAAGCATATTAGATAGACCCATATGCCAGCGATATGCCCAAGATGCGGGACTCCAATCCGGTCGCAAAGCCTTTAGCATGGAAGTAGCTTCATCGCTGAGATTAGCTAGCCTTCCCCCTCTAGCGGGTTCCATTGCCACCACTGGTATGCCGTTATCGGTGAGAACCTTGTATTGCTCGTCCGCTCCAGCAAATGCCCAATCGAAATAGTTTAGTTGTATCATGGCAATTTCCCAGGGATAAGCCTTCACAAACCATTCTAAAGTAGAGGCAGGAGCATGGGCTGAAAAGCCCACATGTCTAATCCGACCAGCTTCCTTTTGCTTTTCGATGAATTCCATACAACCGCTCTTTAAATAATTCTCTGCGGATTGATCATTTAGCACCGCTTGTATCATATAAATATCTATATAATCCGTATTAAGCCTTTCCAATTGACCTTGAAAATTTCCTTCGAAATCCGGTCCACCCATTGTGTTGTATTTTGTGCATAAATAATAACTATCTCGTGGATATTTGGATAAAGCCTTGCCTAAAAACTCTTCAGAACCGCCATAAATATGTGAAGTATCATAATAATTCACTCCATTTGCCATACCATAATCGATTATTTCAGCGGCTTTTTCATAATCAATCACAGCGTTCCGAAAATCCTCCCCGCTTCCAGCTGAGCGAGGCAGACGCATATTACCCATTCCTAGAAACGAGAATTGTTTACCTTGAAAATCCTTATAGTGCATACCTTCATTCCTCTCAATAAAATTTAAGCTAGTGGCAATTCCACTAGCTTAAATATTATCATATTATACAATTTTGTGCAACAAACCCCTACAATGAAAGCACTTCGATTTCTTTTCCTTTTTTTACGAATTGACATGAAGCCAAATCTTCTTGGATATAGTAGGATGCATTGGAAATTCCTATACTGGAACCTTCATAAACAGTCCCCTCTATAACGATTTTCCCAGTTTCACCGCTTGTTGAATTGTTCACCATCCTATTGTAGTTATTTAGAAACTCGTTTAATTCGTCTTCACCCTTCACAAGCATTGATGGCAATATCCTCAAAAGCCTTTGATGATCGATTTCCATATCCTCATTACTTTCGATTTTTCGTGTGAGAAAGTTGAGAGTCTGATGAAGTTTCGATTGCTGAGCACGCTTTTCAGCCAGTTCAACTTCCATTTCTTTTAGCAGGTTGATGTCATCAGCGCTTGAGCCCACAGTTAGTTGGGTATGTGCAGTGGCGAAAGCAGAACCCACAGTTTTCACCGAAATAAGGTTCTTTGCACACAAAACTCCTCCTTTGACCAAGCCTTTGTTGGAACTAACGATGATACTACCATTGGCTGTCACATTGCTAAATAGAATGCTGCCTGCCAAAACATCACCGCCAGCTGTAATGGTGCTTTCTTGTATGAAATTAACTGTTATATCACCACCAGCTGTAATGTCGGCTCTACCCGCTCCGTGGACACCACTGGCGATGACAATATTACGTCCTGCAATCAATGTGGCACCCTCCACCACACCAGTAACCATAATATCATTGGTCGCCTTTACGCTGTAGCCAGTTTGCACATCGCCGCCAATTCTGACAATACCATCGAATACCACATTGCCGGTGGCAGTTCCCACATTTCCTTTTATCACATATACATCTCGGACAACAACTTTTTCATTTTCCAGTTCCACATAACCGCCACTGGAAGCTCGAAGTATACAACCATCCTCAGATAATATAGTGTTTTGACCATATTTCAACGATTTATCCACAGGATGCTCAGAAGGCAGCTCCTTTCCCAGTACAGTCATTCCAAACTCACCTCTGTGGGCTGGAATCAACACAGCGAGTCTATCTCCCTGGGACACATCATTGAGTAAATTCAAATCATGAAAGTCGACGCTTCCATCATCTTTAAATGTGGGGCGAAATCCTTCTTCAGTCTCGAAATAATACTCGATAAAAGCATCTCTGCTCTCCTGGGGCAACATACCCTTTGCCATTAGTAAATCGGTACAATAGCGTTTATTCGAAAGCCACTCATCTAAGTTTTCTTCCATTATTCCAAAAACAATTCCAGCAGCTTGTAATGTCTCGATAATGTCGCTCTTACTAAGTAGCTTACCCTCCTGGGAAGCCGGATATAACCTGACATTCGCTTCCATCAAGTCCTTGGTAACGGAAACTATTGCAATTTCGTTGACAGGATTTATTTTTTCTTCGCATATGAGTATTTCCCGCTCTTGGTTTTGAACCACTAAAGCCTCCACTAGACTAGCAGCCAAATCAGCATCAGAAAATATATCAATTCCAAGATTATTTAAGTAATGCCTAATTTCCGAAAGCATTAGGGCTTCTCCATATTCTGATGGTGGAAAAAGTTTAATATATGTTCCATTATCCTTAATTATTATTTGAAAGTAAGCATTGTAATGCATTACCTCACCACCTTTCTGGGCTGTTTTTGTATAAATTTCAACAAATATCTTTTGTAATTTTTATACATACATTCTACTCCATATGTAAACTTATGTCAACCAATATGCACAGTAAATGGTGTGTTTTCACCATACATTTTAGGCATTTTACCATGCAGATACACAGAAAAAGAAAAACAAAGGACAGCTTGACTAAAACTCCAAACAAGCGTTATAATCAAGTATTGAAAACATCAGGGGAAAACACAAGGAATCTGGGAAAATCCCTACACTAAATTTACACGAAAAACGATATAATATATACACCCTAAAATATATTTTTTACACAACCAACATATACCCAAACGACAGGAGGAACAATCCTTGCCTAAAACCATATTCGTGGTCGATGACAACGACATCAATCTATCCGTTGCAAAAGAAGCTTTAAAAAGTCAATATAGAGTCTTGACAGTACCATCGGCTGCAAGGATGTTTGACCTCATGGAAAAAATCACCCCAGACCTTATACTGCTGGACATAGAAATGCCCGAAATGAACGGCTTTGAAGCACTGCAGCTTCTCAAGGAAAACGCTCTCCATTCAGGTATTCCTGTGGTCTTTCTCACCAGTATGACAGATGCCACCATTGAAGCGAGAGGCTTTGAAATGGGAGTTGTGGATTTCGTTGCGAAACCCTTCTCCGCTCCTGTACTACTCAATCGTATAAAAAGCCACTTGAACATCGACGAAATCATCAAAGAACGAACATCCAAGCTCCAACGCTTGCAAAACAGTATTATCTATGTTTTGGCGGACATGGTGGAAAACCGTGACCACGGCACCGGAGGACACGTGGATCGCACTACAGCTTATTTAAAGGTCTTGACGCAGTCTGCATTGGAACAAGGACTATATACAGATGAACTAGGCAATCTCGACTTTGAAATACTTGTCACCTCTGCTAGATTGCATGATGTGGGAAAAATTACTATTTCCGACACAATATTAAACAAACCAGATAAGCTTACTGAAGAAGAGTTTGAAATCATGAAAAGCCATACCACCGAAGGCGAACGTATCATCGAACAAATTGTTTCCCGAGCCGGTGAAGATGAAGCCTTTTTATCCCATGCAAAGTTATTTGCTGGGTACCACCACGAGCGTTGGGACGGTAGAGGTTATCCATATGGTTTAAATCAAGACGATATACCTATACAGGGTCGCATCATGGCATTTGCTGATGTATACGATGCCCTTGTTTCAGAAAGACCTTACAAAAAGGCATTTACACACGAAGAAGCAACTAAAATAATCGAAGAAGGAGCGGGAACCCAATTCGACCCGCACCTCACCCGAATTTTCATATCAGTGGAAGATGATTTCCGGAAAGTTGGGCAGGAGGAATAACGATTTTCCATATCTACGTTCGCGTTTTGCACATTATGCGGGGCAAGCAATGGTATGGATTGGAAGGCATGGAAAGATGACAGAACTTATAAAATCGCGGCAGGATTTGTGTACCGGATGTAACAAGTGCGTTCGGGAATGTCCCATGGAAACTGCTAATATAACATATCTTGATGAAGAAGGGCGTATAAAGGTTAAAATTGACCCGGAAAAATGTATAAATTGTGGAAGATGCATCACAATGTGTACCCATGAGGTGAGGTACTATGAAGACGATACTATGCGCTTTCTTGATGACTTGGCAACGGGGATGCAAATATCCCTCATCGTCGCTCCTTCAATAAAAACAAACATTCCTGAATATAAAAGACTATTTAGCCATTTAAAAAACCTAGGCGTGAACAAAATCTACGATGTATCCTTTGGTGCCGATATTTCCATATGGGCTCATGTGAGACATTTGGAACAAAACGAATACAAACCCATGATAACCCAGCCATGTCCGGTGATTGTCTCCTATTGCGAAACCTATCGCCACGAACTCATTGGCAATCTAGCTCCTTTGCAAAGCCCCATGGCATGTACAGCAATCTATATGAAAGAATACGAAAGCATCGGTGACTCCATCGCTGCTCTATCACCATGCATTGCAAAGTCTGTGGAATTTGAAGAAACAGGGCTCGTTCAATATAACGTAACCTTTTCCAAGCTACTTGAGTATTTGCTCGAAAATGGCATTGAATTACCTATGGAAGAAACTGATTTTGATAGTATAGAAAGCGGACTTGGTTCGATTTTTCCCATGCCTGGAGGCTTGAAGGAAAACATCGAATTTTATTTTGGCAATGAGTTCCATATATCAAAATCTGAAGGCTTCGGAGTTTTCAACAAATTAGACACCTATGCTTTGACCCCCTGGGAGTTTTTGCCCGCCTTGTTTGATTGTCTCAACTGTCAAGAGGGTTGCAACATCGGACCTGCTGTTCATCAAGAGCAAAACCCTTTCCAAGTGGAATCATTAATGATAAAGCAAAAGAATGAAAAAAGCGATGAACAATGGCGCGAGCATCTTCGCCAACAGTACGCTCGCTTCGATGAGAAGCTTCAACTATCTAGCTTTCTTCGTAATTATAATAAAATCGAATATACACATAAAAATATAACTGACGCTGAAATAGAAGATGCATTTCTTCAATTGGGTAAAAACAATTATGATAAACAGCATGTGGACTGTGGTGCCTGCGGTTCCGCCACTTGCTACGATATGGCTCGGAAAATAGCCCTGGGGGTGAACATCGTCTCAAATTGCATGGTGCTTGTCATGGAAACTGCAAAGGATGAACATGAACAGTTCCTGGCTGCCCACGAGCAAATCAACCGTATGGAAAAGCTCAGGGAAGCCGATGAACATATCCGTGTCTTGCTAGATGCTAATCCCCATATTAGTGTATTATTCAACGATAAATTCCAAGTTCTTGATTGCAATCTCGCTGCTTTGAATTTTATGGGCTTTGCCACTAAACAAGACCTAATCGATGGCTTCTTGGAACGCACTTTAAACAGCATCCCCGAGTACCAATCCAGCGGGAGAATATCTATTCCCCTATCCGAAAGATTTCAAGCAGTTATAAACGAAGGTTTCGTAAGCTTCGAGACTGACTTGGTCGTCGATGGCGAAGTGCGTACATTGGATGTAAACTTTAAAAAAATCCCCTATGGTGAAAGCTTTGCCATAGTTGGGTATTTCTACGATATGACAAGTATCCATGAGCGGGAAATGGAACTAAAGCGAGTACAAGGTCTAAACGAATTACAACTTGCTAAGTTGAATCTCGCAGTCCACGCTACGAATCTTGGCTTATGGGATCTAGACGTGGTTGCCGACGACCCCTTGGGGGCTGATAACCAAATAAATTGGGCTGTTGAATCCTTGCAGCTACTAGGTTATGGCGACTTGTCTTCATTCCCGAATACCATTGGAAAATGGAAAGATATATTGCATCCCGAGGACAAGGAAAGAGTAATCGATGCTTTTTCGAAACATATACTTGACTCCACAGGGCGTACACCTTATGATATAGAACACCGTATGCAAAAAAGAAATGGTGAGTTTGCATATTATCGAGTAACCGGTGCCACTATCCGTGATGAAATGGGTACAGCCCTTCGAGTTTCGGGAGCCTTGATGGACATCACAGAAAGCAAGGAACTCCTTTTGGAAGCCCAGCGTCAGCGTCTGGAAGCCGAAGCAGCCAACAAGGCAAAGAGTGCATTTCTAAGCACAATGAGCCACGAAATTCGCACTCCCATGAATGCGATACTTGGCATCACCGAGGTGCAGTTGCAAAATTCCTCCCATGATGAGGAAACCAGGGATGCGCTGGGAAAGATTTACACTTCTGGTGATATGCTCCTTGGCATTATCAACGATATACTGGATTTATCAAAAATTGAATCCGGCAAGTTGGAACTGGTATTGGATAAATATGAAGTTGCCAGCCTTGTCAGCGACTCCGCACAATTAAACATGATGCGTATAGGTAGTAAACCCATTGAATTTGAAATAGATATTGATGAAAATCTACCAACTGTTTTACAGGGCGATGAATTGCGGGTTAAGCAAATATTAAACAACATCCTGTCAAATGCCTTTAAATATACAGAAGCTGGTACAGTCACTCTGTCCATAACCTTAGAGGCAATGAATAAAGACGATCTTGATGAAGATTGTGTGCCTTTGCTCATCGTCATCAGCGATACGGGACAGGGCATGTCGGAAGACCAGGTTGCAAAGCTTTTCGACGAGTATTCCCGCTTCAACGCCGATGCCAACCGTAGCACAGAAGGAACTGGTCTTGGCATGAGCATTACTCAAAAGCTCATTGACATGATGGATGGTCAGATTCGTGTGGAAAGCGAAGTGAATGTGGGAACAACAGTTTACGTTCATATTCCCCAAAGGAGAGTCGGTCCTGGTGTATTGGGTAAAGAAATGGTGGAAAACTTGCAAAAATTCCGCACAAGCAGCAGGTCTCAAAACAGGCTCGCTCGCATCACACGAGAACCGATGCCCTATGGCAGCGTCCTGATTGTGGATGATGTGGACACCAATATTTATGTTGCCAGGGGATTGCTTTCCCCATATGATTTACATATAGACCACGCAGACAGTGGGTTTACAGCCATCGAAAAGGTGAAAGCTGGGAATGTATACGATATAATATTCATGGACCATATGATGCCGCAAATGGACGGTTTGGAAGCGACAAAGCTCATTCGCGATATGGGCTACACCCATCCCATCGTTGCGCTGACCGCCAATGCAGTCTCTGGTCAGTCAGATATGTTTATCAACAATGGCTTCGACGATTTCATAGCAAAACCCATCGATGTTCGACAATTAAACACCATATTAAACAGACTCATTAGGGACAAGCAGGATGCCAACACCATTTACGAAGCAAGACAGCAGGCATCAAACGCAACAAACACAAGCCCTGAGCCTGTCTCAAAGGTTGCCATCAGTCCAAGGTTCGCCGAGATTTTTATAAGAGATGCGGTCAAAACCCTTGACATTTTAGAAGCTTACATGGAAAAGGATACTGGACACAGCGATGATGATGTGCGAGCCTACACGATAAGCATTCACGGAATAAAAAGTGCCCTTGCCAGCATTGGAAGAACGGATTTATCAGAAGTAGCCCTGAATCTTGAAATAGCCATTAGAAACAACGATATTCACACCGTTTCCACCGAAACCCAAAGCTTTATTGATAGGTTGCGTGGTTTAGTGGAGGAGCTTTCTCCAAAAGAGGATGTTTTAGATGAATCTATTGGAGATAAACTTGATGAAGAGTCTGAAAATCTGGAAGAACTCCACGAGTGTTTATTCGGTATATTAGAAGCCTGCCAAAAATACGATGAATCAAGTATTGAAGAGATAATAAACCTATTGAGTGATAAACCATTGAATAAATCTACAAATGAACTCTTGGCAGCAATATCTACCCACCTGCTTCACAGTGATTTTGATGAAATCGTCGAACTTATAACTGCATATATGACAGCAGCTTCATAGCTTTTAAACAAATAAGGGAGTGTTTGCAAATGCTCATAAAAACCTTGCCTGTGGGACATCTTGAAACTAATTGCTATATAGTCACCGATGAAACTACACGCAAATGCGCAATCATTGACCCTGGTTCAGATTCCAACATCATTTTGGACTATATTGAGTCCAACAATTTATCACCCCAAGTCATTTTCCTAACCCATGGTCATTATGATCATTTCATGGCTTTGGAATACATTATGGATGCCACTGATGCTCCAGTATATATCCATGGCTCGGACATCGAAATCGCCAATAGCTTCCAAAGCTTTGATTTCGGCGATTATGACGATCAAAGGACATATAAGGAGGGTGACATCATTTCCGTTGGGCTTCTTGAGTTTCATGTTATTGAGACCCCAGGGCATTCACCAGGTTCTGTCACTTTAATTTGCGAATCGGCTTTATTTACCGGCGACACCCTCTTTCGTGATAGCTGTGGACGGACGGATTTCCAAGGTGGAGATATTGACTCCCTTTTCGCTTCATTACGCCTTTTGTCTCAGCTAGATGGTGATTATGAAGTCTATCCCGGACACGCAGATTCCAGCACTTTGAACCGCGAACGCAGTTTTAATCAATATATGATAAAAGCTGTATCTGATTCGGACGCTTAACATGAAACTAAACCTTATCGGGCATAATTACAAGTATGCTGTAGAACAAATAATGCTGGCATTGTTCCCCTCTGAGCGTCCCGTTTATGATGAGGTGGAGGAATCTGGTTATAAGCCGGATGCGCTGATTACACCTTTAACGCCTGCCGCTTCTACTGTGCCTGCTGCTGCGCCTGCTTCTGCGTCTGCTGCTCCTGCTGCTGCGCCTGCGGTGTCTGCTGCGCCTGATATGCCTGCAGAATCCACGGCTCCCGCAGTTTCAGATGCAATGAATGGAAGCTATTATGCCGAATCTCGATTGAGCATGTCAAAAGTCTACGCACAGGCAAGCACCACTATAAGAAACAATGGGAAGCTCACAAGGGGTATAGCAAGAGTGCAAGTTAGCAAGCTAACTGACAAGTTGCTAAAGGATAGGTATTTACAACGTATTATAAAGCAATCATTTTATAAAGCTGCTCTGCCTTATCTTGATAAAGCACCTGTATGGGGTTCTCTGACAGGTATACGTCCTGCTTCTCTGGTCTATCCCTTGCTCCAATCCGGAAAAACCGAGCAACAAGCTGCGCAGATTTTATCAGATGAATACTATGTCGCCCCCCTTAGGGCAAAATTATGCACAAGTGCTGCTTTGTCAGCTGAACATTTAAAAGGTTCTCTTGATACTACCTCCATAGCTCTTTATGTAGGGATACCTTTTTGCCCATCTCGCTGCACATATTGCAGCTTTGTTAGCAATAGTGTAGAAAAATCCTTTGAAATGACCCAGCCTTTTGTTGAAGCTTTGCTCCAGGAGATAGATACTGTCTCAAAGATTGTTAATGAACAAAAACTAAAGCTCATATCAATATATATCGGCGGTGGAACACCCACTTCCATATCAGCCAATTCCCTTGCCTCCATCTTGGAAGCACTACAAAACTCTTTTAATTTTTCCCATTTACGGGAGTTTACAGTGGAAGCTGGTCGCCCAGAAACGATAGACCAGGAGAAACTTGATATGATTTTAGCATCTGGCGCAAAGCGAATATGCATCAATCCACAAACAATGTCCTCCGCTGTACTATCTGCAATAGGTCGAAGGCATAGCCCAGAGGACGTTTTTAAAGCAGTTGAGCTAGTAAAAAAAAGTGCATTGCAAATTAATATGGATCTCATAGCAGGTTTACCCGAAGATACCACAGCAGGGTTTATAAACTCACTTAACACGCTTGTTGATATGGCTCCTGAAAATATCACCATTCACACATTATCCCTAAAAAAGGGCTCCCGTATCATGCTGGAAGGGACAACAATCCCCAATGGTGAAATAGTGGGAGAAATGCTTGATTATGCAACATTTCGTTTATATGAAAGTGGATATTCACCATATTACTTATACAGACAAAAATATACTTCCGGAGGCTTTGAAAACATCGGCTGGAGTCTACCAGGACACGAGAGCATCTACAATATATCCATGATGGAAGACCTCTGTACAGTAATAGGCCTAGGCGGAGGTGCCGTAACAAAACTAGTAAGCCCCCAAGGAAAAATCCACCGCATTTATAACCCAAAGTATCCCAAAGAATACATAAATTCGTACGATTCAAAGATTCCTATGAAAACAGAAAAAATTGTAGAGTTTTTTGAGCAATTAATAATGAATGATGAATAATGAATAATTATTTATCGTTGTTTTCAACTCGTCGATTAATACATTAAACTTAAGTTCAATAATAATCGTTAATTGACCATCGTTCATCGTTCATTATTCATTATTAATTATTCAAGGAGACCCGCCATGCCTTATCCTTATAGTATCGAAACCATTAATAAGCGCGCTGTTGCTGATCCTCGGGGGTTTGCTCAGGAGTGTGAGGCTATTTTTAATCGAAAGGTTGATGAAGTCGCAGCATCAATTGCAGAGCGGTCTGAATTGAGCCGTGTGGTATTTTTGTCGGGACCCTCTGGTTCTGGAAAAACCACCACAGCGAAAAAAATCTGCGATGCCCTTGAAGGGATTGGTATCCACGCCCATCCCATAGCGATGGATAAGTATTACACCTCCCACGACCCCCAAACCGCTCCTCGCACAGATGACGGAGAAATTGACTTGGAATCCCCATATTGTCTTGATTTAGAATTGTTAGTTGACCATTTCACCAAGTTAGAACAGGGAATCGAGGTGGAGATTCCCCACTTTGACTTTAAATCCCAGCTTCGCATACCCGAAAGAGCGGTGAGCCTGAAGCTTCACGAAGGGGAAGTTGTTATTTTCGAAGGGATACATGCTCTCAACGATTTACTAACAAGCAAGCATCCCAACGCTTTCAAACTATATATCAGCGCACGTTCGGATATTATCAATAAAAATGATATTTGTTTTAAGAGAACTTGGACAAGGTTGATGAGGCGTGTGGTGCGAGATTCCTTTTTCCGAGGAACAGGAGCTTTAGATACCATCAGAATGTGGGCAAATGTTCGCCGTGGTGAAAAAGAGTATATTTCACCATTTAAATATAAAGCTGACATCCTCTTCGATTCATCCATGCAATACGAGGTCACAGTGATGAAGCCCTATGCCCTCGATGCACTGCGCCACATACCCGAGGAAACCGATCGAAGCGATGAACTATACGGTATGCTCCCCGAGCTTCAAGAATTTGAACAAATCGATTCCGCCATTGTCCCAGCAGATTCCATACTAAGGGAATTCATCGGTGGCGGAAGCTACGAGTATTAAGAAATCACCGGAAACAGGGTGTTAGTATGTCCGAAAAATCCTTTGAAATCATCGACCCTGAAGCAGTTATCATCGCTGTAAACACAATTGACAGGTTAATTCAATTGGGCGATGGCGATGCCGCTTTACTATACTTGTATATACTACGTACCAGTGGAAAAATCACCCAAAAGGGTGCGGCGGAAGCTCTGGGTAAAAGCGATGGCTGGGTTGCCTCCGCCTTGGCTAGGCTTTCCATGTTCGCCCTTGTAGGCTCTCCCGATGGCATTGATGATTCCATGCTGACAGATGAAGAAGCACCAAAAGAGTATACGATAGAAGAGATTTTGGAAGCCAAGGAAAATGATGCAAATTTTGCCACATTAATTGATGAAACTCAAAGTATTTTTGGTCGGCATTTAAAGGAATTTGAACTAAAAACCCTATATGCCATGTATATAGGTCATCATTTACCTATAACTGTCATCATTTTATTAATAAATCATTGCATCGACGAAGCAAAAATGAGTGGTAAGCTACGCAGACCTTCATTGAGCTATATAAAAAAAGCGGCTGATGATTGGGAAAAGGAAGAACTCTTCACATTGGAACTGGCTGAAGAATATTTAAAAACACTTGATAATACCAGAGCTTTGCGAGACGACATGAAAATAGCCATGGGAGTGGTGGATCGGGAGCTGAAACCATCGGAAAAAGCATATATCAGCTCATGGATAAAGCTGGGATATACTGCCCAAGCCGTGGAAATCGCAGCAGAGCTCACAATGGAAAACACTGGAGAGCGTATTTTTAAATATGCAAACAGCATTATACTAAGGTGGAAAAAAAGAGGTTTACTCACAGTACAAGATATAGTCACCAAAGATTCTGTGCAACAAAACAAAACAAAAGGCAACGATTTGAGAAACTTGGACGAAAAATTCGGAGTAACAACGCAAGAAGAGTTCCAACGCATGGAAAGGCTACTCGAACGATTGAAAAATGATTAAAGGGAGGAATTAGCGTTGCCGCTGGATGGAAAAACTCTAGCGAAAGCTAGAACTACGCTGGCACAAAGACGAAGAAGAAACGATGAAGAGTTCGAGCGAAAGCTGGAGCGTGTCTATGCTATTTCTCCCCTTATGCGTAGTTTGGATTTGGAAATTCGAGAAACCATGAGGAATCTTGTCAGTATAGCTCTGTCAAAAAATAATGAAGACGAAATTGATGAAATACGTATAAAAAATCTCGAGCTCCAAGACCAAAGGCGCATGGAGCTGGAGAGAATCGGTTATTCTGAGTCATATTTAGATGATGCTTATTTTTGCCCCGATTGCCAAGACAGCGGCTATGTGGGCACCAGTATATGTGCTTGTCTATTGGAATTATATAAAGAAGAACAAAAGAAATCATTGAGCAATCTATTAAAGCTTGGCAATGAAACCTTTGACAACTTTGATTTATCATATTATAGCGATGGCACTTCACCTGGAGAGAGCATTTCACCTCGTCGAAGCATGGAGCTGATATATGAAACTTGTGTAGAGTATGCCCGTAAATTTAGCGACAAAAATATTAGTTTGTTTTTCAACGGCTCCACCGGTTTGGGAAAAACATTTCTCTCTGCTTGCATAGCCCGTGTTGTTTCGGATAACGGACATTCTGTTGTTTATGACACGGCTATATCTCTTTTTTCAGTTTTTGAGGAGCTTCGTTTCAATAGAACAGAGGACAGTGAGGACAGACAAAGCGAAGCGAATAGATATATGCAATGCGATTTGCTTATCTTAGACGACTTAGGCTCGGAAATGACGAATTCTTTCACCATTAGCACACTATATGATATAATCAACACCAGGTTGATAACTGGTAAAAAAACAATTATAAGTTCTAATTTGAAACTCGATGATCTCCGCAACCGCTATTCCGACCCCATCATGTCTCGCATCGAAGGAGAATATGATATTTTAACATTTCGCGGCGATGACATCAGGCGAAAAAAGAAAACGCAGCTTTAACAAAGCTGCAATTGTCGTTAATATTAAAGCACTAGTGCAAGTTGCAAAAAGTGCCAATGCGAGGAGCGTAGCGAAGTGGCAATCTTATATATCAACAATATCGGTGTAGTAAGATCCTTCGCTGACGCTCTAGGATGACACTGTATATTAAGTCTTCTTTATAAACCGCTCTCCACATTTCGGGCAGGTTATTTGCAATTTACCGCTACCCTTTGGAACCCGCAAAGTATTCCCGCAGCCATTGCATTTAATAAATCTGTGGGTCTTTCCATGTTTAACATTGGCAAGCAAGCGCCCGATTTGCGTTCTCACCGGCCACCAATACCTAATAAAAGTATCGTTTTCTCCCCGTCGCCGTTCTATGTTTCGCGATAACATACGAAAAACAGACAGCACGAGAAATCCCCACGACATATATAGCATTGATGCAATGCGTAATATGAGGTGTAATAAATTGATGACAAAGGAAGTAATGACCATCGCAATGTTTAGATGATCTGGTCCATATCTTCCTGTCATTAGGTTGCGAAGCTTGTTCCTCATCAACCAATAGCCCCCGAGCCGATGCAAAATGATGCATCAGTTTGATGTCAACAAAGTATAGCATTTTTTTCGCAAAGAAACCAGTATCGTCACACAATTTTTACATATTTATTTTTATGAGCTTACTTATCCATCCAAGGAGGTATTTATGAAAAACATAATGCGCATAATAATTTACGCTCTAGTTATAATAACCCTCCTATCTCCTTTAGCCAGTGCATTCGCTCCCACCCAAGACAGCACAGCAATGGGAGAGCATTGGGCTGCCTCCTCTCTGAGAAAAGCGCAAAACGATGGTCTAGTGGATGGATACGAAGGATACGTCCTCCCCGATGAAAGCATTAGCACCATTCACGCTCTCACGATATTATGTAAGGTTTTTAATGCCACGGAAAAGGCACAAGTGCCTTTGTCAATGGTTTTAGAAGACGAAAAGGACAACGATTATTTAGCAAGGGCAATTCACTTCGGTTTGATATCAGAGCCTTCCCAAGACATGGACAGCTTCAGGGATTCTGACAGCATCGAAGACATTGATAACATCAGAGATCTAGACAGCATCCAAGAAATAGATACCCACATCCAATTTTATGCCATCGACCTTTATAGGCCCATATCTCGACAAGATGCCTTTGCTTTGATTGCGAAAGCCTTTTCCCTCATTGAAACAGACCCAGACTATTCGGCTTTGGAACGCTTCGAAGATTACCATGAAATATCTCCAGAAAACACTAAAGCCATTGCTTCATTGACAGTTTTAGATTTGCTCAATGGCAACGATGAAAAGCTTTGTCCTCAAGATGAAATAAGTTTGGCTGCTTTCCTCACAGTCATTTATAGGATAGTGGGCAGATTCACCCCAGCTAGCAACCTTTATGGCAATGTCTCTTACAGTGCAGTGGTGAACGGTTCAGCTAGGCTATTCGGAGTGGATTTCAATCGAACGGTATGGTTTGATTGCAACGCAGCCGACCTTGTATTCAACAATGTCACCGCCGAGCGCATTATCATCCGCTCCCATAACTTAAAATCTCTCTCAATTACTAACTCCAGTCATATAAAGCAGCTCACATTGGTAAACCAAAATGGAGATGTCAGGGTGATTCCAAATAACTCTGCTGTTGTTGATTGTCTAGTTATTGGAGCTGGTAATGGTAAGGTTTCAGTCCAAGGTATAAGGAATATAGAAATATGCGGGAGCAGCCGCGAGGTGAGCATCTCTGGAAATGTGAAAACTCTCCTGGTTTCCGGAAGTGATAATAAAATAACCATATCCCAAGGTGCTCAGGTGGACAGCATAGTATTACTAGATGATGCCATTGGGAGTCGATTAATAATAGATGGCAATATTGGCGAATTGTTGATAAAGAGCCAAGACTCCGAAGTCAGCGGAATGGGTTTCGCCGAGACTATACGTTATACCCAAGAAACAATGCTGGATATTTTTGCCAGCAATGTAATTGATGCCACTGATTATGGCTTGGAAAACGCAATTGTTAATGTTGAAATACCCGATACTTTACCAGTTGGCGAAGCATTGCTTGCCTCCGCTTCCCTGGTGGATGCCCAGCCTGGCATTGAGTATGCTCTTGTTTGGTATCTGGACGATGTACCTATGCTGGAACAAGCATTTATGACAGATGATGCTCTCCCCGCCTTTTCCCATTTATTTGAATATAGTTACGGAATGGATGAAATAGCTGAAATAAAAGTGGAAATCAGCTATACGACAGTACAGGGTGAAATGCAACAAATTTCCGACAGTAATAGCGTTATTTTGGAAAATTATGACACCGCCTATTGGCTTTCCATTGACGCAAAAAGTGTACTTGAAAAAGTAACCTTGGGATATCTAGGCGATTATACATTGGAATGGGCATTGGAAAACGATTTAAGCGACTACGAAAAGACCGTCTGGGTCAATGCAAAGGGATATAAAAGCAATTCTGAGTATCTGTTATGGATTAACCTTGCCTATCAAAGGGTCAATATATTCATGCGAAATGATGAAAATATCTGGGAACTCATCAGAAGCTGCATCGTTGGCACAGGTGCTCCAGGCAGAGGCACACCTCCAGGAGTTTGGACAACATCATATAAGCAGCTACACGGATGGACAACAGCAACTTACACTGTTAAACCAGTGGTCAGATTCCGAGGCAGCATCGGCTACGCTTTCCATTCCAGGCTATATTATCCAAACACAACGGAGATTCGAGACCCCAGCATTGGCTATCCCATTAGCCTTGGTTGCGTTCGGATGTATGACGAAGATATTTGGTTCATATATGACAACATCCCCGACGGCACAACGGTTGTTGTTCATTAAATGCAGCTACATGTAGCATTTTTCTCTAGCTCAAAACTTTTTATATGAAAGGACGCGAAGCAACTAATTCTAATGTGTTTCTAGGATTATTAGAAATAAGAGTTTACGCTACATTTTCAAAATCATGGAGTTCTAATCAGTTATAATTATTAAACAAATAAAAAAAGGAGAAATCACCATGAAATTCGTACATGTCACATTGTCGGTAAAAGACCTGGAAGCTTCCGTAAAGTTTTACCAAGAAATCGTTGGCTTGGAAATCACCCGTAGATTCAGCTCTGGCAGCGGTGCCGAAATAGTCTTCCTTAGCAGTGGCGGCACTGAAGTGGAATTAATTGGCAGAGGCTCATCTGAAGCTGTCAATGCAGGAAGCGGCATTTCCCTTGGCTTTCAAACGGAAATGGAACTCAATGACATGATTGCTCTGGTAAAAGAAAAAGGCTACGAGACCGACGGTGCAATCTCTAGCCCGAATCCAAATACTAGTTTTTTCTTTGTCAATGACCCCGATGGCTATAGAGTCCAATTCATGAAAAGCTGATTTTAGAGTCATACTACACCAGCACTCACAGTGTCATTTAAGAGCATCGCAACACACTCAAAAAGCACTCATCGATATGCTTAGCCAGCACTCACCGTGTCATTTAAGAGCGTCAGCGAAGAATCTCATACATAGCACTTTCCGTTTTATGAGAAACATTAATAACGAGTTCCACACAAAGTCTCCATGTATAATCTATCGTCAGCAATCAAAAATTAAGTAAGCTGCAAAGCTCTTCTCTGGACAATACGTTCCAATACCTTCAAACGACCATCGTTCAGGTTATGCTCGGGATGCCTTGTAAACTCGAAACCATCCATCAATTTTGCCAGCTCGAATTGTCTAGCTGTGAGCATGGCTCTGATTTCGTTCACGCTTGCTTGGTGATACATCCTGCTGCTTAATTTGAAAAAAGTGGATGTATATGCAGGAATTATCAAATTGGCATCGGGTATACGGTTAAATAAAGCAGAGCCATTGTCAAATATAGGTGCCAAGCCCACAAGCTCCATGGTATCGTTGTCTTGGATAAAACCAAAGTTGCCCAAATGCCTACCATTGCCCACAATTCCATCAAACAAAAGGGTATCAGCCAAATCTTGATAGATTTGGCTGTCCTTGTCTAAACTAGCAACAAAGCTGTCCACATCACCTGACAATGCTTTTTTGCCTGATAAATATGAGTATTTTTCAGAGGTAAACAATTCGCAAGTTGAGCATAAGCGACCTAGCCAAGTCTCCAATCCATAATTCACATGTCGCAAACCAAGCCTTTGAGCAATCTGCGCTGCATAATACTCGGAATATTGTACATTGCCTTGATTTCCCCAGCCTGTACCCGCTTTGTAAAGGCTCGTCTTTCCATCTATCCTTCGCCAAGCCTTGTCCATCATACCATCGGTGGTGAACTCGGGGGAATGTACGAAACCATCTGCATTGTACCTGCCATCGCCGGAAAAGGATATGGCAGCAATTTCATCGCTTATATCGTTGGTGAATAAATTGCACTTTTCCCATGTTTTTTCATCGTCTCCAGGCAGCTTCATCCAAAAGTCATCAATTAGGGACATACCACCTGTATATTCAATGATATTTCTAATACTATTACTCAGAGGTTCACCATTTATCAACACGGAGCGTCCTAAATATCCACGAAAAACAGGAGTCAGTCTTTCTATGAGGAAATAACCCATATTGGAGAAGTTTTGCACTTCAATGGGTAATCTTTCTTCATCAAAAGTTTCTAGAATATCAACAGCAATGCGATAATTCGCCCCCCTTGAGCTGTTAATGCTAAATGCACAAACGGGAACGTCTTTTCGCATTAATATGAAATTTCCTTCATGGACGCTGGCACTTTCCCTCGCCGTTCGCGTCTCGCGCCTATCACGCCCACCGCCTCCATAATATGACATGGCTTGCTCCTTAAATGATTATTTCCCCGCTGTGCTAAGTAGAAAGTTGCGGAAATTTATATCCTCATGAAGTATGTGGTTTATCCACCATTGTTTGAGAAACTCCATGAATTGGAATGGGTCATTATCAATCATGCTCTGCCTGCCGACCTCATTGAGTCGTACAAGCAACGCCCGATGGAGTTCGTGATGCTCCTCCGCATTTGGAAAACTACATTTTTCCAAAAAGTCTTCTTCCAATTTAAAATGAATTCTCGTATAATCATGAATCATTTCAATTATCGGCAAGAGCATTTCTTTCACATAATGGTTTTGCATTCCATAATGAAATGAGTTTATTGTAGTAACAACCCCTCTATGCTGCTCATCTATTATAGGCACACCAAGATTGTATTCAGGTTTCCAGACAATAAATAAATTGTGTTCCAGTAGTACAATATGGTATGTATTTTCCATTTCTTCTTTAATTTCGTTTTCTGCCATTATTCATCCCTTTCGTTTTAAATCTTCGTTTAAATCTTCACTCATTCGGTCATGAACGAGCAAGCTCGGTTGCGACTCTCATTTCGTTAGATTAAAACTTCGTTCGATTAGAAATTAATGCTTATGATTATAATTTCGTTGAATTTTAATAATTACATAATAACAAAGCCAAAACAAATATGCAAGCACTCAGACTAACATGAGTTGTACAATACAAAACCAAGGTAGTCCAGTAGAACGACCTTGGTTTTGTTGCGTATGCTCCAATATTCAATTAAACATAATCAAAACCAAATTAACCGAGGATAGCAGCCAAGTCTGCCTCAGGAGTGGAAATCGGAGTGAGGCTATATTCATCCACTAAGACATTGAGGATATTCGGTGATACGAAAGCCGGCAAGCTGGGACCAATGTAAATATTTTTTATCCCCAGTGATAACAAAGTCAAAAGTATACTAACAGCCTTTTGCTCATACCAAGATAGTACCAATGTCAAAGGAAGCTCGTTCACCGAACACTCAAAGGCTTCTGCCAAGGCAACAGCAACCATAATGGCACTGAAAGCATCGTTGCATTGACCCATATCAATAATGCGAGGCAGACCGCCAATGGTGCCAATATCCAAATCGTTGAAACGATATTTCCCGCAAGCGAGAGTGAGAACAATCGTATCTTTAGGAGTTTGTTTCACGAAATCGGTATAATAGTTTCGCCCCTCCTTCGCACCATCGCAACCACCCACAAGGAAAAAGTGCTTTATATCACCTGATTTCACAGCATCAATAATAGTACCTGCCACGGAGAGAACAGTATCTTTAGCAAAACCTGTGGTTAAGACACTACCTCCATTGATACCCGTCATATTGCGTTGCTCATTGTAGCCACCAAGTTCTAGAGCCTTCTCAATGACAGGACTAAAGTCCTTGTTTCCACCAATATGAGTCATGCCAGGATATGCGACCACAGCTGTTGTAAAGACCCTGTCACTATAACTGTCTCTGACAGGCATCAGACAATTGGTCGTGAACAAAATTGGAGCTGGAATACCATCAAACTCCTTTTGCTGGCTCTGCCAAGCTGTACCGAAATTCCCCTTTAGATGGGAGTACTTCTTCAACTCTGGATATCCATGGGCAGGAAGCATTTCACCATGGGTGTAGATATTGATACCCTTCCCCTCAGTTTGGTCAAGAAGCATTTTCAGATCATTCAAGTCATGACCAGTTATGACGATGAAAGGTCCTGCTTCCAAATTTGTGCTAACACTAGTTGGAACAGGAATACCAAAAGCTTCAGTATTCGCTGCATCCAGCATTTCCATGCACTTCAAGTTCACAGTACCAAGTTCCAGTACCAATGGTAGTAATTCCTCGGCGGTTTTTTCATCGCCGATGGCGAATAATCCTTTATAAAAGAAATCAATTACTGTTTCATCTGTTTTTCCCAAGGCATAAGCATGATGAGCATATGCAGCCATGCCACGAAGTCCGAATAACAACAATGATTTCAAAGAACGAATATCCTCGTTTTCTTCCCATAGAAGATCCATATCATATGGGTCGTTTCTCCCACAAGGTTTCGCACAATCTTCGCATTGGGGAACAAGCACATTTTTTTCTTCCCTGATTGCTTCGATTTGTTGGTTTAATGAATCATTATCAAAATTCACATTGGTCATTGTGGTGAACAATCCGTTGATAATTGCAAGATGCGTCTTTTCATCAGGCTCTGTACCATCGGCAGCTCGCGCAAGACCAATTAACTCACCAGTAAGCAGGTCTTGAAGTTTCCCAGTATCCTCTCTTTTCCCACATACACCACTAACTGTACAAGCAACTCCCCTCAGAGTCTGCTCACATTGAAAACAAAACATTGCCATATAGTATTCCTCCCATTTATTTGCTATGATAAAGCTAGCTATTTTACATACAATACACTAGATAGCTTAATGAAAGTATAGCTGCATCCAGCAAAACATTCGGTTGCAAATACAACGAATAACAAAAAAAGAACAAGATTCGTGTTTTCATAGAGAATATGATAAAATAAAAAGCAACACAAGACGGAAAGGCATAAATCATGCAAAGAAAAATAACCTACAACTCCCCAGTTATACTGACCTTCGCAGGAATATCCTTCGTCGCATTGATCCTGGGAAGCCTCCCCGGAAGCCTTGCAACAAGGACACTATTTAGCATATACCGCGCTCCCCTAAACAACCTGCAAGCATATATGCGTTTCTTCCTCCATGTAATCGGTCACGCAGACATGGGCCATTATGTATCAAATATGCTACTATTACTGGTGATAGGACCCCCTGTGGAAGAACGCTTTGGCTCGAAATCACTACTCCTGGTAATATTATCCACAGCACTCATTTCAGGCATCATACAATTTGTCTTTTTCCCCCGCTCTGCGCTTCTAGGAGCCAGCGGAATTGTCTTCATGTTAATAATAATGTCAACATTTCTTGTATACAAAAAAGGAACACTGCCATTGACAATGCTCCTTGTATTCGTCTTATATATCGGTGGCGAAGTAGTCAAAGGAATCGCCATCGTCGATAATGTATCCCAACTAGCCCACATAATAGGCGGCATCTGCGGCGGCTTCTTCGGCTACATCCTCTCCCAACGAAGACGCAGCTAAACGAAAATTACTGCACAGCGAGTATTCCAGACGCACTAACAGTATCATTCTGAGCGCCAGCGAAGAATCTTATTGCTCCAATAAAGCATAATAATGAAATATCTCGGTCACAGTTACTCTCTTAAGCATCGCATGAAGATACCTTTCATATAATTACCAACTTAATCATCTGTATTGGCTTCCTGCCATTTCGCCAAAGCATCAGCCAATGAAGAATTACCACTGCTCACATTTTGCCTACTCTGGGAAGCCATATAATCCCTAACATCATTTTTCGTCGCGCCCGCTGTGGCACGGCGTTTTTCATAATCTGAAAGCCTCTCCCTATGACCGCAAACACAGTAAAAAGTCCGTTTTTCATCTTCACCACGAAGTTCCAACTTTTTATTACAATTGGGACAGCGAGCATTGGTTTGAGTGGAAACGCTCTTTCGATAACCGCAATCCCTATCTGCACAAACCCTCATTTTACCATTTTTACTATTCACATCAAGCAAAAACCCACCACAATCAGGACATTTTTCTTTAGTCATATTATCATGGGTATATTTCGCCTCGCTACGCACAACATCGGAAACAAGCTTTTTAGTATAGTTATGCATTTGATTAATGAAGTCATCACTTTTACTCTCACCTTTACTGATGAGAGCTAACTCCTGCTCCCATTTCGCAGTTAAAGTGGCAGATTTCAAATCTTCAGGAGCCAAATTCACCACTTGAATACCCTTTGAAGTGGGAACAATTTCTTTCCATCGCCGTTCTACATAAAAAGAGGAAAAAAGCTTTTCAATGATGTCAGCTCGAGTGGCAGGAGTCCCCAAACCGCTCGTAGTTTTCAACACAGAGCGTAATTCGCTGCTCATTGTGCTGTCGGAAGGATTCTCCATGGCAGTGAGCAATGTGGCTTCATTATACCGCGACGGCGGTTTCGTCTTTCCAGTTGTAATTTCACAGGACTTTAACTCTAATTTATCACCCTGGCGAATCTGAGGAAGCATTTGATCCTGCTCATCGCTATCTTGTTCAGCATCATCGTCATCTAGCAAATCTCGCTCATACGCCTGTCTCCAACCTGGCGAAGTGACGCTCTGCCCCCTGGCATGGAACTTTTCTTTCCCAATGGTGACAGTTAGCTTGACTTCCTCATATTCATAAGCAGGAGACAATACAGCTAAAAATCTACGAACAACTAAATCATAAACATTACGCTCTTCGGGAGACAAGGCAGAAAGATTCGCCTGCTCCTCAGTGGGAATAATAGCATGATGGTCGCTGACCTTATTGTTGTCCACCAAATAGCGGGTGGACAAAGGTCTCGCCTTCAATAATGCTGCTGCCAAATCACGATATTGCCCCACAGCAATACCCCGCAGTCGATCTGGGAGAGTGGAAACAATATCATCAGTGACATATCGGGAATCCGTCCTGGGATAGGTTAAAAGCTTGTGGTATTCATACAATGATTGCATTATCGACAAAGTCTGCTTCGCCGAATATGCATATTTTTTATTTGCATCCCTCTGGAGCTCCGTCAAGTCATATGCAGCCGGAGGAGGCTTTTGCTTGTATTGCTTACTAACCTCAGTGGCAATTGCCTCTTTACCCGAACAAGCCGCCAACAAAGCTTCAGCTTTATCCTTATCAAAAATCCTAGATTGACCCTTGCTGTCTTTCCAAAGAGCATTGAAGCCCTGTAGCTTTGCCCTCACATTATAATATTCCTTTGGCACAAAGCTCTTGATGTCCTGCTCTCTAGCAACAATCATTGCCAAAGTTGGAGTCTGAACCCTCCCAGCAGAAAGCTGAGCATTATGCTTACAAGTCAAAGCCCGAGTGACATTGAGTCCAACAAGCCAATCCGCTTCTGCTCTCGCCTGGGCAGATAAATAAAGATTGTTATAATTACCCCCAGGTTGAAGCTTCGCAAAACCCTCCCGCACAGCCTTTTCGGTTTGCGACGAAATCCAAAGCCTCTTAATGGGCTTCTTATTCCCAGCCTTGAGCAAAATCCAGCGAGCCACCAGCTCCCCTTCACGCCCAGCATCGGTAGCAATGATAATATCATCAATATCGTTTCGTCTAATCAAACCCTGTACAATATTATATTGCTTAGAAGTGTTCTTTATCACCACAAGCTGCATCTTCTTAGGAAGCATCGGTAAATAATCCAGCTTCCAAGTCTTATATTCTTTATTATATGATTCCGGTTCAGCCAGTGTGACCAAATGCCCCAGCGCCCAAGTGACGACATACTTATCTCCGCCGATATACCCATCAGCATTCTGCCGACACCCCAACACCCGAGCAATCTCCCGCCCCACCGAAGGCTTCTCCGCCAAAACAAGGGATTTCCCCATGGTATCTATTGCCTTTCTTTGTGTTTGAATATTTATGATATGTGTATGTGTATGTTATGTGTATGTGCCTACACCCACCGTGTCATTCTGAACGAAGTGAAGAATCTTATTTCTGAGCAGTTGAGAATTGCATTATTAATCGTCTTGTATAAGTATTAATCAAACATCGTTCTTCATATAACACATATACTATTCATGTTTGTCAATGACAATAATTATATCACAATGATAAGGATTAGCAAGCATACTAGGACACGGTATTCGCCAAGCTCGCTCTCTGTGTTCATATTACTTATATATGTTCATCAGCAGACAATTCATGCAACTGAGCATAACCCGAGAGTTTTATTAACTCTTTTTTATTATCACCTTATACTCTCTTATCAAAAATACAAGCAAAGGAATACTTTTTACTAACCAGTAGGATCTCTCTATATCATAGATTAAGATTACATGCATTACTGAGTTATAGCTCAGAACTATATCGCACAGGTCATGAAAAACTATTGTTGTCCTTCATCTGGTAGCGTTAATTTTTCTTCTTCTAGCGTAATCCACCTATCAAGAGCATGAAATATCGTTAAATCTGAATGTACATCAAGGGTATGTATATACTTAAAAGAATTGTTCTCCACTTCAACCTCATTATATAGAGAGTAAACATAATTTGTTGACCTGCAATATGTACTAACAACAGTACGAATGCGTTTTGCGCTGTTTTTGTCCCAATATTGTTCATAGTATTTGCTAGGTAGACCAGACTTGATTCCAGGTTCTATAGTTTCGGTATACCCTATCATTTTACACTCGTCTTTAAAAAATTCTTGAATCAGCATATCGAGAGCATTTCCAAATTTATTTCGATATGATTCTATTAGCCCTGGCCTTTGTGCATCTATTATGCTTACGTCTAATTGCTCTATTTCAGTTTTAAATTCATTGCTAGTAATTGGTTTTTTCCCAAGCAATACATGATCAGTTTGATTCGTGGAGTGAATCTCATATGACTTACATAAAAGATTTAAATAAATTTTTATACAGGCATAAAATATGTTAAAATTTCTACTATTCATATTTAATGAGGCTGGTTTCATTATATATTTTATAATCCGGTTAATATCAGGCTCAGGCATTGATTTTAATTCTCTAATACTAATATCATTCATTAAAAGAAATCGTTCTATTATTCGTACTTTCAGTGTTATGGGATTCATAGATGCAACAGTATAAACCAATATATCTGGGAAAGAAAGCTGTCTTTCTAGGAGAGGTTTCAAGTTTTCGTTGATTTCCTTCATACGAAAAAAAGCAAAATTCGGGTCGATAATTGCCATCTGAAGCATTTTATAATGATTATAATTAATATGTAGAAGATAATGAGCATGTGAACGTTTCATACCATCAACAGGTATCATTTTCGCTTTCACAGATTCAGGTAAAAAAATTGAATTATTCAATATCTCCATTTTCACAGACCCAAATTGATCCTGTAATGGTATAAACTCAACAGTCTTACAAGCATTTACAATGTTTATACGTCTGAATTCAATATCTGATGCAATAACAGTCTTTCCTATATGCTCAAGCATATTAGACCAATTTGTTTCTTTACTATTAGCTGCACTAGCAACATCAAATAATGCCTTGGTCACTTCCTTTAAAGAAGGATGCGTTCGTCTTACACATTCACAGATATACGCAGGATTTTCTTTAAGAAATTTACGAATTTTTCTATCTCGCTTGTTTTCGGCTTCACTATTACTTACATGGCTATATTCAGGTACAAAACTCACTATCGGTAAATGACAATCTGAGCATATTCGCAAGTTTTCGTTATCTGAAAGCTTAAAATAAAGCCTCTCCCATTCTTGAATATCATCGCAGAATCGGAAAAAATAAGATAAAGGATTATGGACATTAGATGGCTTTATGTATTGTAGTTTTGGTACACTATCATCACCAGAATACTTCGGCATACTTGGATACCAAAGAGTATGATCATAAATAATAACAGCAGCTAATTCAACAGCAGCTCTTTGTTCGGCAGGTAATCCGTGAATCTGCCCAGATTCATAAAAGAATAGTAAAAACGCCAATGCAGAGAGACACCCATGTGTAACTCCAGAATTTGTCTCCAAAAAAACTTTTCTGATTTCGTCTTTACCTACGAGTCTACATAGTATACTATCAGAAAGCAGACTGTATATTTCATCAAATCTGTGTGATTCACTAATAAAATAATGCGCAGAATCAATAAGTTTACCAAGCATTTGCGATTGTTGTCGAGTATATTCTATTGGGTATCCGAAATCATGAAATAGAGCTGCCATAACAAGAGAAGCCCTAATAATGTATTCACTAAAATGCTGACTAAGTCGGTCATTAAGAAAAACGTTATATTTACGTTCATTAATCACTTTAATGGACTTATTATTAGTTGATTTATAAACAACCTTCAGCAAGTCATCATACACTTTAAAAAGAGGTAGATTTGATCTTATATCATCTACTGCTCGGCGTACAGATTCAATAAAATAGCTAGAAATATGCGTTGCGCCTCCATCGCCATAGCTTACTTGACCTGATAATAGCTCAGACATTGTTTTAATTAGTGAAATAGGTTTCACATCAGTAGCAGCTCCATCTTGTCGGTTTTCATATCTAACGGTAAGCTTATCTAGCAATTCAATAGCAGTAAATGCATTACGCACTTGATGTGTCATATGATCACGATAATATGACCAATCAAATTCATTATCTGCAGTTGCTTTAATTTCTGTATGCATATTCCATTCATAATGCATATATCGTTCACTAAACAAGCGTGTTAATGATGATATACCAACAAAATTAGGTAATAAAATTTCTTCTGACAACCGAAATGAATATAATGATTCTCGTTTATTCTCATTTTCTCCATAAACCATTTCGTACATACTTCGCAGGTTTTCAGCATCAGTTTCAATAAATTTTGAAGGCATATCAACATTATACTTATTCATTATTTGTTGCTTGAACACATGAAATGCTACTTCATGTATTGGGTTAGAGAAGTCCATTTCCTCAATTAATGATTTGTGATTGATATTAAAAGCTTTTTCAGGAGACGCTGTAAACATATCATTACTTTCATTATCATCGATGGTAGTGATTAATTCATCATTAACTTTTTCTAACCTAAAGCTTTGCATAAATTCTAAAAATTTTGCTTCACTAAAAATAATTTTGAAACTATCATTAGTCATTAACATCGCCTCCTGATTCATTATCTCTTGATTCACTCGTATCAATCTTTTCTACAATAATTTCTACATCAAGACTCCTTCTAAGACGATCTATGCTAACGCGCAACGAATTATCATTTTTAACAGAAGTCCCTTCAGGTATACCTGTCCAGGTCAGTTTGTATTCTTCAATATTGAGACATTTAATAATTATTTCAAAATTTCTTGTACCAAGTACAATATCTCCACTTTCGATTTCAATATCGTTATAAAAAGCATTTATAGTGCAACAGGAAGACTCAGTAGTATCATTGAGTCTAAAAAATATCGTAAGAAAATTTAATGTAATATTTTGCTCATATTCATTTATCTCTGCTCCTGTATCGTTACCATTATAAAAGACTTTGAACACATCAAATTCACTACTAGTAAGGTGGAATGTGTGCATATTGATTTTTTTATCTGAACTAAGAGCATTTTCTATTAATTCACATTCTTCGCCATCATTGTTTCTTAATGTTATTATTGGCGAGTTGTTGCTATCCCATTCAGGATTGAGCCGTTCTATGCTGCTTGTCATTTTTACACAATAAACACATACGGTATATGGTATGATACTAGCTACTAAGTCAGTATCGAAGTAATAATCCCCTCCTAGCTGTTTAATTACTTTTGAGTCTGTATGCTCACCCAATCCACTAAACATACGTAATACACTATCAATTGATTTTTTCAACACTCCCCCTGTATTAGCTATATCGAAAACTGGTAATGTTAGACTGCCAAAAGCTTCTATATACGGAATTGTTCGTAATTTCATTACGATAGAATTTCGTCTCTGTATCGATATGCTCCGTAATATACCATAATCACCTAATAAATAAGTATATACTAGCTTGTGTAACTCTTTCGTTATTTGTTCATCTGATCTCTGATTTGTTTCCTCTGGTATTTTCGCATAATTATATGAATCAACTACCGTCAGATTAATTCGATTCATATGGTTTGTTGTTAGTCTAGTTGATCCGATTATCGCTAGCAAATGATTAAGTGCAGGATAAAAATGCTGCTCTGTTGGTAATGTCATACTATGTATAGTAGGTTCCCATGTGTTAAGCAATCTCTCCTCTTTATAATCTCTATGCTCTTTTAGACGTTCGCTTGTCACTTTTTTATCTGTATATTTCGAAAGACATAGCTCAATTATACAGCGAACATATTCATCATGGCCTGGTGACATATCTATTAAAATAAAGTCGAATCCTAAATATCCACCATCGTCATTTAATGACATCTTATCGAGTGAATCAAGCAATGTTTTAAAACATGTCTGAAAATACATGGTAGAAACAGCTGCTCCATCTCTTGATGCTACATCTGTACCAAACCTGTCTTTGCTACCTTGGTTTTGATTAGCTAGAGCAACATAGAACGCCCCCTGCTGATCGATAACATTTTGTTCTGGTTCTAGAGTGTCTAATAATGGTTCATCATCATTTGTCATATCGTTTTCTTCCGCTTCATTAATTTCTAATTCAAATTCCTGAGCAGTAGTATCCGTTGCATCTTTCATAGCAGCAACATATGTAATAAAACCATCTTCCCATACAAGCTCCGATGACATTCTTAGTCCAATAATCGCATTTGTATAATATCTCCTACTGCCGTAATCATCAAAACTATACTTGTTGTCTCTAATAGAGTATTCTGTACTATCGGTATCTACATCACCTTCATTTAAGTATTCTATACCAACATCCTTTTGTTTCCCCAATAAAACGGTTTCCATTGACGTCCCACGTACATCCGCATCAATAACAATGACTTTTGGGAATATTGTCTCTCCGTTTTTGTCTTTGTGTTCATAACGCAAAGATAACTCATGCGCATATAGTAGTGCTGTTGAAGTCTTTGCACTCCCTCCTTTTACTGATGTAAAGAGATGTAAACGACTTGTTTTATTAGGCATGTCTGCGTATCCTCCAAAAAATAATTATATAAAATATACCAAAAGAATCCGAATTATATGTATAATGCACTCTGATAAATTACGAACATTTTACACATGCTTTACAAACTTTAAGCACAAAAAAACCGGACGGCTTACGCAGTCCGGTTTACAATATACTTATGTATTATTTAACAATGCCTTTTTCGCATTAATGTTAAGATAGTATGTAGAAAAGCCCATTTCATTACAAGATTCAGATATCCACTCCTTTAAGAAGTTGAAGACTCTATCTACCTCTCCTTCCCGTGAGGTTCCTGCAAGTGCTCTCTTTAACATTGTTTTTACAACATACTCATGTCCGAAATCATATCCAGGTATCGCTAGTGTCCTCACTACTCCATCCAAAGCATAAATATCTCCCCCTGCAGCGATTTCAGCTCGACGTTCGGGGCCTTCTATACTTGGTATATATTCCATATTATCTTTATATTCTATTTTTACTGAAGAACGATTAAATTTGCCTGTATTATAGAAATACAGAAATACAACAGAGCTCACATGAGTTCCGTAGCGCATTACAGCAGAGCTAAACAAGTCGCTAATAGTACATGGTATACTGGTGTCACTTGCTACAGAAGAAAATGCAGCTGAAAGGAAACCTTTAACAAGAGATATGACTTTGGCTTCATAACCTACTTGATTTTCTAATACAATTTTGGGTGGATCACTTGTTTTATTATCAAATTTAAATAATGCGAACTCCACTATACTATTACCATTATCTTTTATTCTAGAAAAGTCGAGTTGGATTATGAGATCCTTAAGCAACTTAAATATCTTATCAGATTTATAATTTTTGTTATTGACAGCATCATCACTAAATAAAGATTGATACTTTCCTGGTTCTATTATTCTACGAAATATTTGTGAAGGAGAAAGCTTTAAAGTATTGTAATCAGCTCTACCATATTCCTCATCATCTGGATTAAGGACAATAGGTTCTTTTTTCATTGAAGTCGATACCCTTAATACTGTAACACGAGTAGCCATATCCCATTCATCGCTGCTTGCATACTCCTGATATATTTCAGGGCACTCCATAATGAATTGAGCACAATCAGAGCCAGACAACACTATGTATGTTGACGCTCCGTTACTGCTATTAAGTCGTTCAGCCATTTTTCGTATTTGCTTGAACAATCGATTATTGAATCTCCTGCATCTAGAAAATCCATACTCGCCTGATGCTTCATACTGCATTAATTGCACTCGTTGAATCCATAATGGGCGATTTCGGTGACTATCTTGATATACCTTCGCATTGAATTCTTTTAACTTATCAGTAGTAAGAGTACGAACTTTGTAAAAAGCTGAATTATCAAAAAACAATATAGCATTGTGTCCTTCGCTTAGAAGCTTTTTTTCCAGTCCATCGAGCTTGTCAAATCTTAACCCATTGCCACTTTTCTTAACTGCATCCTCTTTTACTATGGTAATGTATTCGAAATTAGCATTACGATTATTAAGTAATCCTTCGATATCTGTATCTGTATCTGTATCTGTATCTGTATCTTTGTTAGTGTTAGTGTACACAGACAGTTTGACATCCACTCTAATGCTTGTTTTTATTTCAACAATTTCAAAATCCTGGTCTAGTGAAATGCATAATTGTCGTAATTCTTCTCTATCAATGTCACCAATCAATGCAAAGTTAAATTCCGCTCTACCACTGTTTTTATTAGTATTTAAATAACTAGCTTGTGAATAATACTCGGAAATAATGTGTCTCGATAAATTAGCTAAATGAATTTCAGAACTTTTTTGACGAGTCGCAGTTGGTCCAGCTTCAACACCAAGTTTATACCGATAAGTTTTATTATTATAACGAGTAGCAAATACAAAAGACTGCCGCAGATTTGCCATTGCGAGCATCTTTAACCATTGTGCAAAGTCTCCTGTATATTGGCTTACCATTTCATTGTGCTTTTTTCTAATCGTGTCTGCTAATAGCAACTGATCAAGAACTATTGGTGCGAAAAAATATGGTTTTGGATATCTCCGTTTATCTATATTTTCATCAAATTCGTCAATATCAAAATCAAAATTAACAGCTGCTTCAATAATTCCACTATCAAAAATATCGTCAGCATAATCGGGATTATCTGCTAACGATAACAAACGCTTTAACATATCTTCATGGGTTTGCAGGTATACTGGGAGAAATTTCATCATACTAGAAATAGAAGCATTATTTCCTTCTATAATGCCTTCCACATCAATATTTTTCAACAAACTACAACGAGCTGATAAAAACTCATCTACAACCAGTGTGATTTTGTTCCAAATCTCGTAATCTAAGTTTTCGAGAGATTTCCTTAAAATATATTCTCCATCGATTGGTGGTGCTTCCATCTTCACCCAATCTGCAATTTTAAGTTCATTTAATATATCATCATATGATACTTTCGCATCTTTTTTCGTAGCATGATACATTTCATTGTCATTGGCAAAAGAAGCTTCGTCTTTGATGATTTCTACCACCAGTAATGCCCCCTTTTAAATCCCATTTATAACATTGGGAGTTTAGAGGAGCATACATAAGAGAAATCCCACAAATAAAGAAAGCCCTCAATGAGGTGTGCAAAAACTCTACACAACCTCTTCAAGACACTTATCTCTCGAAAAAGCTATGATAATCGTATATAAAGGCACTACATACGATTTTCTTCACTTTGTATCCTCCTCAAGAGTATAGCTATAAACTGCAGCATCTAGCAATACCCAAGTCATTCTATAGATAATATATTCCAATGTCAATAGGTTAATTAAAAAAAAATAGTATAATTTTGGTAAATATTATAAATACTTTATAATCTTATTTTATGAGTATAGTCATTCAAGGAAAGGCTCATACATCAAGAAGAATATAATTTAATATTTTATGTATCAAACACTTCATAAATTTTACAGGATAAAAGAGCATCTCATGTAAAAATCCATGTTATATTATATTCATCGTATATTTGTTTACAAAACTGAACCAGTTTGTTTGTGTTCTCAAATTTTTTACATCTTTACATCATAGTACTATTAAAGATTGTTATAGATTACAATATTTTATACCACTGCGAATTATTAGATACACTAGTATACGATATATAATATAAGGTTGGGCTTGTCCATCAAACATCATTGTTTCAATATGTTCAAACTAATACAGTTTGAATTGATAATACCTTGTTTGTTTAAAGACTGTTTAAAATCACTTACCATCAAATAATTTATTGTTGCGTGAAACAACAGGTAACAGTCTTTGGTCAAAAGAGTCTTTATACTTTTCATCCGATGCAAAATTATTCAGTCCTGGAAGACGAAGTAGGAATTCGTTATAGGCAGAAATCCTAAGTGGAATTCCTGCATTTCTTGAGTCTGTTAACTTTTCTATTAAAAATTTAATAAAGTGTAGTATAGAATATGGAAACATCATAACATATAATATTAAAGCTTGGTTTTCTAAGTGTTTTTTTAATGTGTACTTTTCATACGTAATATCAACACCTTTAGAGTCTAGTTCCATAAAAATCCCTTCGATATATGTAACTTTATAATGTTTGGAATTGTTTTCTAGAGTAAAACCAATTATTACTATAACAGCACTAACATAAGCTAATACAAACGCAATTGTCTTATATAAGTTTTCGAAAACTGCCAATATTTCAATGAGGTGTATCACAAGAAGCCCTGCAATGGCAATCATAATAAATGAATTGAAAGTATCTTGAATAACACCATCCATACCTGCATTTTCTATAACATTTCCCTTTGATGAGCATCCTAACGCTTGTATAGTACTACGAGGAAGTGTACAGATAGCAAAATAGAGTCCTATAATCCCTATTAATGGTGATAATACTGAAAATTCTACATTATTAGGTAGCTTAGATGGTAGTATCGAATATGGGAAAATACAAATGCAACCAAATAATATTTCAACTAGAATAATTATAAAAGCTTTGTCTTCTTTTACTTTTTTCAAACGAAAACCACATAATAATCTACCGTTATAAACTATTCCATTAATTATAAAGAATGTCGTACCAATGCTTGGTAGAGGTATTATTATATCCCACCAAGAGTAATAGATTGGCTCTCGTAAACCTTTTATTAGCATAAATAGTGAGGCATAAGCAAGAGCTACAACAAACAGTAGAACACATGTTTTAAACATAGAATTAATACTAGAATTTATGTAATCTGTTTGATCTTTATTATGTCTCTGCATTAATTTCATAATTAGATATGAAGCTAGGAGTGGTAGAAGCAGGAAAACATATTTTAATGATGTGTGAGAAAAATTTAAAGAAAAATGACCAACATATAGAATTGATAATACAACTACACAAGCGACCATAATAACAATTCTTAAATATGCAGTATTCTTATTTATTGATGAATACCTTATTTCATTGTACTCTTCAGGGAAAGTAGCAAAAACAGTAAACATGATTTGACAAATAGGAATGCATGTCCCTAATACTATCGAAAGTAACCATTCGCGCCAAACATAGAATCTAGAGTTGCTATCTAGAGCTATACTGAGAAGCATTGTCGAGAATAATAGAATAGGTGCCCAAAAGTAAATAACCCATTTTAAGCGTTCTTTTTGCTTTGTATGTAATATTATCTGTTCAAATAATAGGTAACTATCGGCAATAAACACAAGATTTCCTATTAATAAAGCGGCTGAAACAATCATTGTAGTAATTGACTGTGTAATTGTTGGAATTTGTATAAAAATAAAGATTGTCGAAAAAGCAGTAGTGCCAACTAAAATTTCAACAGAAATAATAATATTTCTAATAGATTGGCAAACAGGCACCAAACGTGTTGCCATTAAAGCGAATACTATCGAAATAAGAATCTCCCATGGTTCAACATTATTATATTAAAGACCTACAGAAACTGCAGCAATTCCATATGCAGAAATACTGCTAGCTAATATTATTTTAAAGTCGGTAATAACTGGACGTCGTTTACATAGCATCGTGCTAACAAGCAAACCAACAAGTACAACAGAAGGAATCATGACTAAGAGTCTCCAGTTTACAAAGCTAATACCAAGACTTTCTTGTTGTCGTAAATATGCATAACCGCTAGCACCAAACCAAATTAAATATAATGAATTCTTTTGTGAGTTTGTTTCAATATGCAATCTTCCTATATATCTTGCTATAATAAATCTTACTAAGAGATAACCCATAATAGCAAAATAGAATACGAAAAATGCTGCATGCCACCATCCTGCACCATTAAATTCATGCGGATTTGGTATAGTCCAGTTTAATTCAATTTGGTTATCAAGTAACCAACTACCTTGTATGATAGCACCAATTAATGCACTGATTATAGCTACAATCCATGCAATACGTTTTTGAAACAATGAAGGAGCTTGATTATCATGTTTTACACCAGTTAATTTAACATACACAAGAAGCGAACCAGCTAGAATTGGTAAAAATATCGAATCACCAAACAAAAATGAAACATAAAATGTAAATCCTCGATCAGCTGGTTTCCCGTATGATATCCAGAAAACCAACATCGAACACCAGCCAATAATAAATGTAAACATACCTAAAATCACCGATGCTGTAATTGGACTCAATTTAAATGTTCGTATTTTATTCGATTTCATTGCAATAGCATTCCTTTCATATAATATGCTATTTTACAAAATAGATTCGTAACCTAGCAAATCAATACTAAATATGTGGCATGGTGCGTATCTCTTTAGGTTAGTATCAATACCATGATTCTCCAAATAGGTTTTCGATTAATTCATGATACTTACTCTTAACCAATGCGATTCTATTATTTAATGATTGCGACATATCAAGTGTCGCTGAATGATTAGCAACCCATGTAATAAGCCTAACATTGTCAGGGTATTCAAGGAACTTAACTAACTCTGAAACTAGCTCGCTTGCATTTTTGAAACTTTTATTATTTTTTACATTTTCATATTCGCTAACTGTAAATGGCATTACAGTCCAGCTTATAAAAAGACGGTTACTAGGAGTTTGTAATTCATCTGGAATCGATTTTACTATAATTTCCTTATATTCTTGTATCCCAGGTAGCACCGGTCTAACAATATCATTAGCGGATTCGTACAAATCATTACCATAAAAATGAAATGCTTGTCTACTAATGTCAGTATATATATTTGAATCACTTCGTATCTCTGGCATATAAATAATTTTTGCAGGATTTTGTATTAGTGTATTTTCAAAGTATATTGGCTCAAGTTTAATTATGTGCATTCTAGCAGCACCAATAATCTGGTAATAACTATTCCATGTTGCGTCTGCGCAAACAAAAATATTGCTTAATATTGAGCAAAACGATAAAGTAGATGATGACATTGCAAAAAAACTAGTATCAATGTACCAAAGAAGCATATCAACGTTTTTAACATTTGTTATTCGTGCAATAGAACGTTTATTTAATGTATAAATGGTAGATTCATTCAATAAATCATTATACTCATTTGTTAACTGATTAACAAATTCACTTATACCACTCATTTGCATACTCGACAATGCCATTCTGAATTTATAATTTTTTGATATTTGAATAAATTTGTCAATTGCTTTGTTATCACCATTAAAATAACTATTTTCTACAAAATTGTCAAAAAGTATAGTAAATATCGTTTTAATACAAGCTATATGTGTTTTTTGGATTATTTTCGATATCTGAGATGCTTTTAATGGCAAAAAACCTTCACGACTAACAACCAAATAATCTGAGGCTTCGAAACCAAGTATATGTATATCAATATCCCAGTTATACCGTGTTCCAAAAATCGTAGGTAGTGTTACTAATGAAGATACAAATTCCTCATTAACCCTAATACCTTTAAACCATATATTCGGTTTATTGTCATTATTTGATGTTTTTAATACAGTATACTTAATTAAAATAGCATTTTCATCATCCCAATACGAAAATGCAAATATCTCATTCGAATTATTATTATTATCATCAAGCTCTTTTTTATAAGTCAGTTTATCATTAACATTAGCTACTTCTCTGACCAAAATATGAGAACCATTATATACTGATATAACAAAATCACCAAACAAACCATATATATTATTGTGATGTGTTTGAGTATTTTTATTTTCAGGGTCAAGAAAGATAATAGGAAATCCAGCATATGTACAATTGTCTATAACATAGTTCTTTATAATTTCGCTAATTTGAATATATTTAGGAACAAATGTATCAATATTGTAATATTTTCTATTTGATCCAATATACGCATTTCGTAAAAAAGTATTAGCATCATTATCATTAAACTGGATGACAATTTCAGCACCTCTACCAAAATCTTTATGATCATCAATATCCATTGGTTTTGCGTAAATTTCTCCTCCCATTCTCGATGTATAAAAAACAGCCTCTCTTCCAGTCCTACTATTTCCCTCATACGAAACAGTCCTCACTAAAAAGCTTTTTACATTGCGGAAAACTGATTGCATACCAACCCCGAAAGCACCAGTTGGCCTTAACCATTTTGGCATATGCTGTCGCACTCTATTCAAATCTTCATCATATATAGCTCCAATATTTTTCATATGTTTGAAACGATTATCATCTAATCCTATTCCATAATCTCGTATTTTTATTTGTACACTAGAATCACAATTATTTGTACATTCGATACCATTACAATTATTAATGGTACACGACTCATCCCTCACGTGTACTACAGATATTTCAATTCGATATTGCATGTTACGTTCTCCCAATTCGGACAAAAACCAGTACAAATCTGATGGATTATTATTCCATCTATTTGTACTAGTTTTTTTTGCGTTATTCGAGTCTATTTGATTTCTAGTTAATGGATATACTCCATTATTTTCTATGTCATAAAAAAGCTGGCGCTTCGAGCTATCAATTGCATTTTGAATAAGCTCACGTAAAAAGACTAATCCTGGAGAATTGTACATACTCACGCCTTCAATAATTTCAGCTGCCCTTTTTGTGTTTATTTCATACTTTAAGTCGACATTATCTAATAATACTTCATCATCATTAAGTTTGACAATAAAATCACATAAAGGGATTGACCCACTAAAGTCTTCAGGAACTATTTCAATCCAGTTTACAGCCAGAAACATAATTTCTTCTGTCAACCATTCCAACCAGACTAATAACGCTTTAGCTGCTTCTATACCAAGCTCAAATTCCTGATTTTCAAATACTTTGAAATCATTTGAAATAGTATTAATATATCGTTTAATATCCTCAGTTTTATAATTAGCACGAACAACAATTCTCTTTGGGTTGACTGATTTCGTTGAAAAGTGATGTTTAATTTGATGAATTAACGAGCTTCTGTCATTATTTCCACTAACATTCAAAATATGGTTATTAAATCTTCCATATGCTAAATCTAATAAATCACCCAATCGTAGCATAATAGCCACAAATCGTGGATGTGCATAGTCTGAGCCATACCCATCAACAATTTTATTGTCAAATTTTGTAAGCAGCTCTTTTAAATCCTCTCCATGGAAAGAAGATACATCGGCAATTAGCTTATGTAAATATGCATCAATTGGGTCATCTTCATCAATCATAGTAAGATAATTATGACTAGAAAGATAGTTATGACTAGATCGTCTATACTCTTGCATTACAGATGTCATTGCGTTTGTGAATTTTAATGGAGAACTAGATTTGGCACTTAGCAAAGATAATAATTGTTGCTTATCTTGCTCATCATATCGAAAATAAAACGCATGCTTTAAGTCGTCGATGTTTATGTCTTTTTGATTTGCTATTTCTTCAATTAATGGAAAAACATATTCCAAGTGTGCCCACAATGAGCGATTTTCTAGTACCTTACTTAACAGAAACTCTTTAAAACGATCAAAATCCTTAAACCACTCATCAACAACCTCCTGGTGTGAAATAAGCATACCAAAATCATGAGTGTATGCACATTCTAGCATAAGCCATATATCTGTTGGAGATAGCATACATATACGGTCCTCACCTAGTAGACGCTCAATTGACTCAATAATCTCCTGAGAATGTGAAGCATCATGAAGACTATAAGTTGGATATGAGTGGGTAGTTGCACTTAGTTTGCTTTGATATTTCTTTTTATCTGTTACCCACCTACTAAACAAATAGTTATATTTTTCGCTTAATTGCGCACAACATTCAAGATGCTTTTCTAACCCACAAAATGAATTTCTGGCAACACAGTTATCAGGGCAATCAATATATCTATTCATATTATAATATCGTCACTTTCATAAAAGAATGTTTATTACATTGGTATTGTCACGATTCTACAGGTTCAAGCTCATTAATCCAATTTACAATTTCTCTTGTTAAATTTGAATCTGCTTTGTCAAATATAGGTATACCATTTAAAGATATACCATCATTTTCTGCTATTTCTCTAATTAAGTGACCATATCCAGTATAAAAAGCAATACGTTTTTCAGTAGCATAACTTAGTAAGGTTTTCTTATTATTTGGTATAACGGCTTCCTCATTAAGAAAAATGCTTTTATAATATTCATATCCGTTCATTCCTGAAGGATCATTTATCGTTCTTTTTTTCATTTGACCATCATTGCTAGGTAAGTAATCATTGACTATACTAGGCAAATTTAAATCTAGTATAATGGCATCAAAAGCTGGTATAGTTTCATCAAGTTCGAGATACCAAAACGCTTCATTTAAATTATTAGCGCATTCAACGATAAATCCAAATGATTGTAAATTATAAGCAATTCGCCTTGGTCCAAGTTGGTCTTCTATTAATAATACTCGTTTTATATGTTCCATTTTCATTTGTGTCACTCTTCATTACTTGTATGTGGTATAGTCATTCTAAATGTTATACGGTTTGTAGGTTTATCTATCCTTTTCCAATACTCTCGCATTTTGTGTAATGAGTAATAATCTCTGGAAAAGTCAGGTAAATCGCATAAAGTATTAAATCCCTCAGTTCGAGCCTTAATGTATCGAAGTAAATCATTGCTGACTAGATTTTCAAGACTATATTCAATAATATTTTCTGATGTCTTAAATTTACCTGTATTATATAAGTTTTTGCTATGCTCTAATGCATCAGATTCCAAAGATTCATTCTGCCAATTTGGTTGCCTTAGATAATAATACTTACCACCATGCTTCCATTCATCTTGTATAAATGGCAATAATAATAAAGCTGGGATATTATAATTATCAATATGCGAGTTTTCTATCAACTCGACATCACCACCATGTCTACGAGCTATCTCTCTTGATATATGTAAACCTAATCCATCACCTGTATTATCTTTACCATCACCGTGCATCCACTCATATCCACGAACACCAAAATTAAAGATACTATCTTCTTCATTTGTTGGAATAGGTGTGCTGTAGTTTGTAACCTCAAAAATATAGTTTCTTTTAGTATCATCGAGCCTTAAGTCAAACTCAACCACTGTATCTTCATGGGCGTATTTGAGCGCATTTAAAAATAAATTGTAAACAACCTGCTCAATTTGCTGTGGGTCACCATACATTTGAGGCCGATTCGAATCAGCTAAACGTATAATTTCCGAAAAATCGACATCAATATGTCTATTTTTGCAAAGCTCCCTAAATATAGATTCCCATTTGAACATAAATTCACGATATGGATAAAAGAATCTCATTTCAGGGTCAGGGATACCATCTACAAATCTACTAGCATTGATTTGAACCGATGTTGTTCTTACAAAGGATTTAGTATCAAGGAGAAAGACCCTTAGATTATCTTGAAATACATTGTTTTCCCATGTGTTATCAATTATAGGTGTATTTAAGCTTTTTTGAAAATAATTAGTAAGGTATGCTTCATATGATTCAAGTAATTGATTCATACCTTGTATTTTTTGGAATAGTTCATGTCGTGTAACTCTGGTAAAAGAAGTCATTCGTTTTGAGTGGAATTGAGCAATTATATCAATACCTCTTGCTCTGATAAACTCAGCAAGTGAGCATAATATGTTCGCTAGAGCATGGCGAAGACTCGTGTGAGTATCATATGATTCTTCATTTACTGCGTTTCGTATTATTTGAGGGTAAAAACGAAACATAGTACGCTTCTCGCTGCGTTCTATGTCATCTTCTATTTCATCCAATCCCCATTCAGAATCATTTTCTGAGGAGAAACTGACGAGAAATGCAACTGGATAATCAGTTGCGAATAGCCCATTATTATCTGACTCTTTGCCTCTCCAACCATCTATTATTTTAAGTTTATTCTTTTGAATAGTTACAAGAACCGGTTTATTGTCCCCATTGTCTTTATCTACTCGAGAATACTTACTTGAACTAGATTCATCTTTGCTAAATTTATTCATAACTATTGTTTCTGTTGACAAGATACGTAATTCATCAGGAATAAACAAATCAATCTTTATATCGAGTTCATTAGAAATAACTGCTACTGCTTCACCTGCTTTGTGTACTAATTGGTCCAGAGCTGATAACGAGTCAATCGGAAAGGTCCCATCATTTATTGGAATGTACATATTTCGTGCATAAAACTTTGTATATGCTAACTGTAAAGCATTAAGAATTTTCATTCTTTGCTCTTCTTCTTTTTCGCCCATTCTTTACCTCCAATCTCGTCACAATCATAACATAATCTATATTATACAAATCAAGTATAATATAGGTAAATTATTTGTCAATAAAATAATTAAATTTTCACATATTTTATAGGATAATAAAAATACCAAATAAAATATACAACCTATTATGAAATAATGAGACCCTGTTGAGATCGGGTCTCAATGCTACTTTTACATAATATGTTGTAGTATGGAAGGTATATTAACACTGTAATAATCGATGAATGAAGCGTGGTATACCAACGCTTTTTTAGTGTTTTATATAACTATATATCTGCTCGATCTTTTGTTTGTGTAATAATAATGAGTTTGTATTAACAAAACCTTATCCTGATTAATTCACTATACAGCGGTTTTGGTGGAATGAGATTCTTCACTTCGTTCAGAATGACACTTTTTGTGCATACATAGCATATATCGTATACCAAAACCTCCATAATAAACACATCAAAAAGAGTCGGATTTGTGTTACAATTGCGACCAATTTGGTATGTAATTCGGTTGACAAACACAGTTGAACTGATTTAACAACAAATACAGTAAGCACTATGCGCATTTGCGAAAATTACGCATCTTCCGCTAACTCATCAATATGTTCTATTATTTTTTGCCACATAGCACTTGTGATTTGTTTGTCACGTGCTTTACGCAAAGCAAGTCGTACAATTGGATTTTCTATAATGTATGGTATAATGTCGATATGGTTGCTATTTCCGCTTACACCAGCTAGGTCATAATACGCGTATACTTGATCTTTTGGTATTTCAAGAACGCTCAATACCATTTCATGATAATTCGCTGGTGGATTCCGATTGCCCTTCTCTATGTCGCTCAGGTATGCTGGCGTTATGCCTATCTCAGCAGCACACTGGCGTATTGATTTACCTAGTGCTTGCCTGCGTTCTTTTAAATATTCACCGAATTTTGCATATTCGCTTGGTGATGGAATATTTGTCATGTTGAAAATTTCCTTTCGTTTGATCGTATAAGTTGGAACAAAAGCTACATTCATATTTATATCACGATTATTCATTAACCACAACACCCTAGAGCCTACGAATATATGAACTAATGTATTGGAGGTTATTTTATGAACTCATTTTCATGGAAACCTGTGACAAAAGTAATATGCAGCATTGCCTATCTTGTATTCACCTTTGTTGTAAGTATTGGTGTGTATTTTTCAGGTAAATGGATTGTGATGCAGTTATTTTTTATATTCGTGTCAATCACTGGAGGTTCAGTTGATTGGTATATTAGACCATTTGCTATCATGCAATTATTTCTTTTGCTTTTTTCAACATTTGTGTATAGCTATGCAATAAAAGCTTTAATCCAAGTTTACAAAACAAGCGAATCTAGCATTCCCGTCTTTGGAAAAATAGCAATTTTCATGCTAGTGCGTGATTGAAAGCTTTTTTTATGCAATAAACCTATGTAATTTATCATGTTCGTTTCATTCACAAAGAGATTAAATCACATAAAGCCATAATTACCATTGATAATTATGGCTTTGTGCGTTTTATATAGATTGTTGATTATGTTAAATTACATATTGGCTTCCATTAATACCTCGCAGGTTTTTTTATGGAATGCAATTGAATATTTGAGAATATGTGTGTATCCCTCTAATTTCAAATTTTGGATATATGCTTTTTCATTTATTTGTTCCAGACCTCTAGCTGCTTCTGCTTTCAAGTCTTGTGTTTCGTCTTTAATGTGCTTGAATTCCAGCACTATAGCAGCTGCGTTCTTATCAGCAGGTTTTATCATACAGTCTGACCTGCCTTTGCCTGACTCCTGGTTTGAATTGACCGTATATCTACCTGATAATGCTAAAAGCATCCCATATATAAACATATGGTAGCTGTTTTCCTGACTAAGATCAAAGCTGCTGGGGTTATTTAGTATGTCCTCATTCAGTGTCCTTTTAACTTCCTCATAATCGCCGCTCAATAAACATTCTATGAATCTGCGAATAGAATCAGAAACGAAGAGTCTTTCTTCGTTTAACCACTCGGTGGCGTAGTGGGTGAATGTGTCTTTTACTTCCATATTCACCAGTTCTGCTTCGAACCAATTCTCTTTTGCGCCGTTGCTTGGCTTTAAGTAGCCAGCGCGTAGGAGCAGTGTCCAAAAAGTGTTTGAGCTGACGTATTCTATAGGGTATGTTGTATGATCAGACAAAGCCATGGTGATTGGGGAACCTGTCAGAAGCCCTGCTAAGTCGTTTCTCAACCTGTCGTCACCTTTGTGGAATACGTCTCTCAAAACTTGAACCAAACCTGTGTTTACCCAGTAGTTTTCGATTGTTTGTCTCTGGAGGTACATTGTAATGCTCCATGGGTTATACATATCATGTCTGCCAATCCTGTATCCATCGTACCAGTTTTTTACATCAATGTATTTATCACTTAAGTCATATGTTTCGCAAGTTGCTTTTACTTCTTCGTCAGTAAAGCCAAAGCTTGTTGCGAATTCATTATCCAAGACTCCACAAACCTTAGGGTTGTTAAAACTGCTGAACAAACCTTCTTTTGATATTCGTTGCACTCCAGTCAGCACACCAAATTCTAAAAAGTCATTGGTCTTAAACACATTCCCTAAAAAGCCCCTCATGAACTCAATCATTTCATTGTAATAACCGTGTCGCTCCGCGCTATCGATTGGTGTATCGTATTCATCCAGGAGAATTATTACACGTTTATCATGGTATGTATGGAAGCATTCTGTCAAGAATCGAAGAGCTGATGTTAGATCTGTCTCGTCTACTTCCTTGGAGCAATATCGTTTGTAATCATTCACAGTAAACTCATTCATTTTATCGCCATCGCAGAGATATAGATTTAAGCGATATAGATCCGCTATGAGGTTCTTAATCCCTAATATAGTTTTTTCATATGAGTTGAAATCTAAATTCTTCAAAGTCAGAGAAATAACTGGATAATTATTTTGGTGCTTTTTGATAATATCAGAGTATTTAGTGATTGCTAGACCTTCAAATAAGCTTCTGCTATCTCGTTGGACATCGAAAAAACTCCTCAACATACTCATGTTCAGGGTTTTACCGAAACGCCTAGGTCTTGTTATTAGGGTGACTTTACCCTTGTTATCGAACAATTCTTTAATAAAAAGCGTTTTGTCTATATAAAAATAGTCGCCTTCAATTATTTCTTCAAAGGATTCCGCACCAATAAGTACCTGTTTTTTCACAGCTTACCTTCCATTAATGATTATTCTTGCTTGTATAATTTTTATTAATTTGATTATACCATGTGTAGAGTGATAAAACCATTTCTTTTATAGAACAAATCTATGAATTTTCAATTAGTTAGTTGCTGGTCATGGGACTCTACGAAAAACTAACAGAGTCATTCTGAGCCAGGATGTCACAAAACTAATTTCAAATCGATGAAATACAACCAGCATTCACGCGGCGTCTCGCCCTTGAAATTACCAGTATACTTGTTGCTACCTT
>Ga0099364_10000432_pt1 | contig 70297 bp, 62 predicted proteins | sample TergutTh196P3_FD_73070 | JGI IMG/M metagenome (GOLD analysis project Ga0099364, IMG submission 73070) | Microcerotermes parvus P3 segment gut microbial communities from Pointe-Noire, Republic of the Congo - Th196 P3 | ecosystem: Host-associated > Arthropoda: Insects > Digestive system > Gut ... | reverse complement strand
AATTGATTGCAACGAATAAACGCATTGTCAGCTTTCCTCCCTTAGTTCCCTTTCTATAAGCGATACGGCGATATAAAACGCTTCAATCCTCCGCTTTGTCAGCGTGTGCTGTGATGTTCCCTCGTTGAGTTTCAATATTGCTTTTTCGCATTTTTCGATGGTCGAGTTTATTGAACGCAGAGCTTCGCGTAGTTCATGTTGTCTGTCGGTATCGCCATTTTCGCCGATATACTCAAACCGCTTCACGGTCTTGCCGTCAACCTCAATTGGATTCTCCCACATGGAGAGCGGGCGTACCCAAGTTCCGTGTTCACCGTAGAGGGCTTTATAAATGACCATATCTTCGAGGATTTCGCTGTGCTTTGCGAAGCCGACTACTTCGTATTTATTGCCTTTATAGTGGCGGTATACACCGAGTGGGATAGGGTTCATATATTTACGCATCACCTTTCGTATGTTCCTCAATTACAAATCCGCGCCACTTATCCGCATACTGTAACAGCAACGTCAGCGGGCGTTCATTCTCTGCGACAGAGCGGTTATATTTAATATACTGCCCGTCGTGGTAAACAATCGCTTGCGCTTCTTCCTCAGATAGATTGATTTAGGGTAAAGCAAGGTAAAGGCTCCGTATCGGCACACTAAGATAAGTGAGGTCTTTATTGAAGCTGTACGGATAATTAAGTTGCTACTCCCCGATAATCTTCACAAGAACCCGCTTATCCCGCATACCGTCAAACTCACCGTAAAATATCTGCTCCCATGTGCCGAAGTCGAGCTTGCCGTCCGTGACAGCAACGACAACCTCTCGCCCCATGATGCTCCGCTTCAAGTGCGCGTCGGCGTTGTCCTCGTAACCGTTGTGGTCGTATTGGTTATGCGGTTTCTCCGGCGCAAGTTTTTCAAGCCACCGCTCAAAATCACGGTGCAGACCGCTTTCATTGTCGTTGATGAACACGCTCGCTGTGATGTTCATGGCGTTGACAAGGCACAACCCCTCACGGATGCCACTTTCGGCAAGCACGGTTTCGACTTGCGGCGTGATGTTAAGGTAGGCGCGGCGGGTTTTGGTGCGGAAAGTCAATTCTTTACGATATGATTTCATCAGTTTCCTCTCTTTCGTTCATCATCAAACATCTCTTAAAATAAGGCTTTCAATGGCAGATATGGTTCAGCATACTGATTCATGTTTCTTATAAAAACTCTTCCATGCCCTGTTTTTTTAGTTCGTCCGGTATTTCGCGGACGCTCTGGGCTTTGTTTTTGTGGCAAACCATGATTGCGTCTTCGGCTTCAACGATAATCAGGTCTTCGACCCCAAGGGTGGCAATAAGCTTGCTTTTGGCATAAACAACGCAGTTATTTGTATCAATCAGGATTTGGCTGCGATTTGTGATATTGCCATTTTCATCTTTTGCAAGGAGTGATTCAAGGGCATCCCAGCTGCCAACATCGCTCCAATCAAATCCGCTTTCAACGACCAGCACCCCGCTTGCGCGTTCCATAATGCCGTAATCAATTGAAATCTTCGGTATTTTCGGGTAAATTTCGGCAATCGTTTCTTGCTCCTTTTCCGTCAGTAAATCAGCCTCAATTTTTGTGAGGCATTCGTAGATATCGGGAAGCAATTTTTCAAAATAATCTAGTATTGTTGATACTTTCCAAGTAAACATTCCGCTGTTCCAAAGATAACCGCCATCATTAAGATATTTGCGAGCTGTCATAATGTCTGGCTTTTCGACAAACTCCATGACTTCATGGAAATTTTTGGTTTTTTCATTAGCATTATATTTTATGTAACCATAACCAACAGCGGGAAAGTCCGGCTTTATCCCAATGGTAATGAGACGGCCAGTTTCGGCTGCGAGGTTTATTGTTTGGGCCAGGGTTTGGTTAAAGCCAGCAACGTCCTTGATATAATGGTCGGACGCGAAAACACTCATAATCCCGTCGCCATATTTTTTGCGTATTTCCATTGCCGCATAACCGATACAGGCTGCGGTATTGCGGGCGGCTGGCTCGGCTAGGATATGGTCAGGCAAAATTGTCCCTTTGGTGGCTTCGCGCATTAGCGGAGCTTGGGAAATATTGGTAACAATGAAGATGTCCTTTGGATCAATTGTTGGCTGCAAGCGGGCAATGGTTTCATTTACCATCAAATCATCGCCAGTTAAATTAAGAAATTGCTTCGGCAGTTCTTGGCGGCTTAATGGCCAGAATCTTGTCCCGCCGCCGCCTGCCATGACTACGCCATAGTTTTTCATTGTTATGTCCTTTCATAGATTCGGGTTACAATCTCGCCGCGGCGATATTTTCTTTAAACCAATCATAGGCCAGGCTTACGCCCTCGCTTAAACCAATCCGGTGACGCCAGCCAAGGGAATGAAGCTTCGTTACGTTGGTCAGCTTGCGGGGAGTGCCATCGGGCATTGCGGAGTTCCACATTACCTTTCCTTCGTAGCCGACAGCAAAGCGGACGATTTCGGAAAGTTCACGGATCGTGATTTCTTCGCCTGTGCCGATGTTTATATGTTCTAATCCATCATAATTCTCTAGCAGGAAAATACAGGCGTCAGCCATGTCATCAACATAAATGAACTCACGCAAAGGAGTGCCGCTGCCCCAAAGCTCAACGGATTCGCCTTTTATTTTTGCTTCGTGGAACTTCCGAATCATTGCCGGAAGGACGTGAGAGCCTTCCAAATTGTAATTGTCGTTTGGCCCATATAGATTTGTCGGCATACAGCTGATAAAGTCATCGCCATATTGGCGTTTATAGTATTGGCACATTTTTAGGCCTGCGATTTTGGCAATCGCATAAGCTTCATTGGTCTCTTCTAAAGGTCCGGTAAGTAAGGCTCCTTCAACAATCGGCTGCTCTGCCATTTTGGGATAAATGCAAGTGCTGCCAAGGAAAAGCAGTTTCCTTACCGCACAAAGATGGCTGGCGTGAATGACATTGCATTGGATTTGCATATTATCATAGGCAAATTCGGCCGGGCGGGTATTATTTGCGTTTATTCCGCCCACTTTGGCGGCCGCCAAGATAACAACGTCCGGTTTTTCAGCCATCATAAAATCCATCGTGTCTTGCTGGTTTATAAGATCAAGGTCTTTATATAAGCGGAAAACTAGGTTGTGATAGCCTTTTTTTTGCAGACTGCGCATAATCGCGCTTCCAACCAGGCCGTCATGTCCGGCAACGTAGATTTTGTCAGTTTTATGAATCGTTGTACTCATTTCCACCCCGGCATTTCCTTAAATTCTTTGACGCTCATTCCAGCGATTTCGCGTAAGTCCGCATCCATCATCATCTTAACTAAGCCTTTGAAGTCAATCTCGCGTTTCCAGCCCAATTCTTTTTCGGCTTTTGCTGGGTTGCCCCACAAATATTCGACCTCCGCCGGGCGGTAAAATTCCGGGTTCACATCAACAAGCAAGCGTCCGGTTGCTTGGTCATAACCTTTTTCCATTACGCCGTTTCCTTCCCAGCGGATTTTTATGTCAAGCTCATTAAAGGCGGCTTCGACAAATTCCCTGACGGTATGGGTTTCGTTAGTGGCAATTACATAATCTTCCGGCTTTACCTGCCTAAGCATTAGCCACATCGCCGCAACATAATCCCCGGCGTAACCCCAATCGCGTTTTGCGTTCATGTTGCCAAGTGAAAGCTTGTCCTGCTTCCCGGCAATAATATTGGCAATCGCAAGGGTGATTTTCCTAGTGACAAAATTTTCGCCCCGGCGCGGTGATTCATGGTTAAACAAAATGCCATTGCAAGCATACATATCATATGATTCACGGTAGTTCACGGTTATCCAATATGAATAAAGCTTCGCAACCCCATAAGGGCTTTTGGGATAAAATGGGGTCTTTTCGCTTTGGGGGGCAGTTTCTTTCAAGCCGCCAAACAGCTCTGATGTTGATGCTTGGTAATAACGGCAGTTTCCGCCATTTACACGAATCGCTTCTAAAAGCTTTAGGGTGCTTAGCCCGGTTGCCAAAGCGGTGTACTCCGGCACTTCAAAAGATATCCCGACATGGGATTGCGCTGCCAGATTGTAACATTCGGTCGGGCGGATTTCGGCAATTAAGCGCATCATATTGCTGGAATCGGTGACATCGCCAAAGTGCAGGAAGAATTTTATTTTGTGGTAATCTGATTTTAGGATATGATCAATCCGCGACGTATTTGTTGTGCTATGCCGCCTGATTATCCCATGTACCTCGTAACCTTTTTCAAGCAGAAATTCCGCTAGATATGAGCCATCTTGGCCTGTAATTCCCGTAATAAGAGCGATATTTTGCATTCTAACCTTACCTTTCGTGTAATTGGTGCTTAAAATTCGCTTAGTAAATTCGCGAATCGAGAGTGCGATTCTAAAGCACGACCCTTGAGAAACAATCGTTAGTAACGCAACATTTCTCTCGGAGCGAGAGCGTGTCGGGTGTTAAATCGGCAGCTCTTTCGTGTAATTGGTGCTTAAAATTTACTTAGTAAATTCGCGAATCGAGAGTGCGATTCTAAAGCACGACCCTTGAGAAATGTCGTTACTTAATTCGCGTATTTTGCGAATTTATGTAACGCAACATTTCTCTCGGAGCGAGAGCGTGTCGGGCGTTGAATCGGCAGCTCTCGTATACGCGGAAAATTGCTGATTATTCATTATATCACCTGCTACCCAGTTATGCAAATGAGCAACCCTATCCCAGTCCCCAGTATCGCGCCAGCCAGGACCTGGCTTGGCGTATGCCCGACAAACTCCTTTAGCTTTTCCTCAACGCTCAAATTCTGGCCCAGCTTGTCAAGCAGCTCAATCATTTCATTGATAATGCGGGACTGGTTTCCCGTTTCGCGCCTGACACCCATTGCGTCATGCATGACAATCAGGGCAAACACTATCGCAATGGCAAACTCAAAACCAGTCGCGCCATATTCAAAACCAACTGCCGCCAGAAGCCCGCAAACCGATGCTGAATGCGAACTCGGCATTCCGCCGCTCCCAATCAAACGTTCAAGGACAAATTTTTTGGTTATGAAAAGATAAATAATCGTTTTTAGCAATTGGGCGGCAAACCATGCTGATAAAGCTGATATAATTAATGTATTTGAAAACATCTCTTGTAGAAAATTCATTGTTAATCCATGCTCCTTCCAAAGCCGATTTCTTTGTTCTTCATTCGTCCATAAGCAACTTGCAAGCTTAAAATATCTAATTACCTTGGCGGTATTCCCTTAAGGCATCACGCCATGAAGCAAAGCGGTAACCGCCGCAAAGCTCCAGCATATAATTATGCAAAACTGAAAAGGCCGGGCGGCGGGCTGCCGCGCTGGCAGCCGTGGTCTTAAATTCTGCCGAACTAATCCGCTCAACAGCAGTATTTAAGCCATATAGCCGGAATATTTCTTCCGCAAAATCTGCCCATGAACAGCTTCCCTCACAGGTAGAGTGGAACAAGCCGTAATTGTCTGACGGTAACAGCCAGGCAATCGCCCGGGCCAGTTCCATAGCACTTGTCGGCGTTCCAATCTGGTCAGAAACGACCCTTATTTTTTCATTATTTTCTGCCAGCTTAAGCATTGTTTGCACGAAGTTTTTGCCATCGCCATAAAGCCAGGCCGTCCTTAAGATAAAATAATCCTTGGCAAAATCCTTGACAAAATTCTCACCTGCTAATTTTGACGCCCCATATACTCCTGTCGGCCCGGTCGGGTCAAACTCCTTGTAAGGTATATTGCCCTTTCCGTCAAAAACATAATCTGTTGATATATGAACAAGCTTTGCTTTCGTTTCATAGGCAGCTATGCTTAGGTTTCGCGGCCCAATTGCATTGATACGGTAAGCGTTATCGATATCGGTTTCACAAGCATCAACTGCGGTATGGGCAGCGCAGTTGATGATTGCGTATGGTTTCACTTCCCGGACGAAATCAAGGGCTTTCGTGTTGTCGGTAATATCCAGTTCGATAAAATCAGGCACAGAAAAATCAGTCCTGATTAATTCATATTCACTTGCCATAATCTGGTTTATTGCCCGCCCCAGCTGCCCATTAGCCCCGGTTACAATTACTTTTTTCATATGATTCCTTTTAAATTTTATGCAATTTTACTACTATCCGCAAAAAGTCGAGAATGGTTGACAGGGCTGCTATTTTCAATATAATCAGCAAGAGCCTTAGCAACAAATTCAGCAAGTTTTACTGGTACTGCATTGCCAATCATCTGCTCCATGTCTGTTTTATTTCCATTCCATTTGAAGCTTGGCGGAAAGGTTTGAACTAAAGCCCTTTCGTAAGTTGTCATTGAGCGGATAGAGCCATCCAATTCTTTTGCGTCATTTGGATGCCCAGGATATCCTGGCGGGACAGGGCGATTCATTCCTCGAATAGTCGGAGAGGGCTCATCTATTGTATAGACCGCCCTGCGGCTATAGTTTCGCGGATGCCGATAGTAATAATTAAAATCAAGTGATTCGCCAAAATAATCACGCAAAGTCATTTCTTTTTGATCTAAATTCTTGTTAATATAGTCAAGAAGAAAACCATCATTTGCATTTAATGAGCCAATACAGAAAAAACGCTTGCGCCGTTGCGGCACTCCGCAAATACTTGCATTCAAAACGATTTCCGTAAGGCCATATCCATTGTTCCTTAATATTGTCCGGGCTTCGCTGTAAGCTGTACTTTTTTTGATACGGTCTACATTTTCCATTACAAACCAGTTCGGTTTGAGAGCAGAAACAATTTTTGCATACGATTCTGTCAAACTTGCACGATTGCCCTCAACACGTTTTCCGGCATGGGAAAAATCTTGGCAAGGAGGCCCTCCAATGATTATTTCTGGATTCAGCAATTTTATTTTTTCGATTGCTGTTTTAAAGTCGGTCAAGTCATCACGAAAAACAGGGTGGTTAAAATTATTTTCATAACACATGGCAGCAGTATCCCAATATTCATATGCTGCAACTATATCAAAACCTGCTTCTTGAAACCCCAAAGACATTCCGCCACAGCCAGCAAATAAGTCAACTGTTCTCATGTATACGCCTCCTTGACCGAAATATCAAAACATGATATACTTTATGTCAATATTATAATAATTTTTATTCAAAGTCAACTCTTAAAAGCTGAAAGATGTGGTATTTGGATGCCAAAAACAAAGAAAATCGAACCGCCCGTTTCGTCCGGTTTATATGGGATAAAAAACTCAAACCGCTCTGCTGATAAGCACTGGGGGAAAAATAGTTTTAACTCCAGTTTTCCGACAGCATTGGCTTGTTATATGTTATCGAAAGATATTCCTGCCATTTACAATAGGCTTGTTTTAGAAAACGGTGAACTGAAAGTATCTGCTTCTGAAATCTCCCTAAAGGATGTTTTTGCTTGTGGGGATAAGACTTTTGAAGTTATTTGGATTGGCAAAAGCCGCTACTCGTGCAAGCAATTTGGAAAACGCAAGGATAATCTCCAATCCTTGCCGATAATGCTTTTGATATTGTTGTTTGGAGTGATTATGCTTTTTCGAGATTATTTTTAGACAGTTCGTCCGCTGCCAGTTCTACAATGAGCAGACCGATGAGGGCTTCTGCAAAATTAACTCGCTGCCTTTGGGAGTTAAGCAAATCTGGCAAAATCAAATTAGCAGAAATTTACCGGCAAATGGCTTTTGACACACAAACGGATAAAGAATTTTCCATCCAAGGCACAAAATGGCGCCACTATGTTTCTTCAGAAAGAATACTAAATCCGATTTTACATAAAGATGTTCTTAATGAAATTATTGAGCCAAATTATATTGAAAGGCTTAGACCAGAACGCCGTTTTGACCAAACACTTTATTATTCAATCAAACAATAACAGAGGCATAGCATGGGACATAAAACCAAAAAATACATTATCATTACTATAATCAGCCTGTTGGTCCTTTCCGGCATAATTGTTTTTGCAAATTACCGGAGCAAACAAGCAGGCCAACCGGATAGCGGCCAGCTTCCGGGCGAAGAGGCCGGGAATCCTTTATTGACTGACCCGGTCGGTCAACGCAAGGGCGAGGGAGAAGGCAACCCCGACACACACCCCACTCCCCTTTTACCCGAAATCGACCACGAAGCTTACCTTCCGCCTTTCCCCGGCATGGCCCGCAGCCGGATTACCAATGAATGGGTAAGCGCAGAAACAAAAGCAACCCGGCCAGTCGCAATCGTTGTCCCCAACTCAAGGACTGCCAGCCAATACGGCCTTTCCAAGGCTTCAATCCTTTATGAGGTTAATGTGGAGGGCAGCATGACGCGCTTAATGGCGGTCTGGGAAGACTGGAGCAATCTTGACAAAATCGGCAATATCAGAAGCATACGCGATTATTTTGCTTATTGGGCTTTTGAATGGGATGCCTTTTTTATCCACTTCGGCGGCCCTTTTTATGCGGATGGGATTCTAAATCGGGACAGCACCCACAATATTGACTGTCTTCGTTATAGCGGCGCATATTTCCGCGATACCGCCAAAAATACTGTCGATAATGCTTTTACCAATACCGAAACCATTTTAAGCTCGCTAGATCATTTTGGTTATTCGCTAGATTACCGACCCGGTATTACTGACGAGCCTCATTTTTCATTTGCCGACCCAGGGAGTCCCAATGACTTAAGCCAGTATCTAAACGCCGCTGTAGCAAATAATATTGATATGTCGTCAGCTTATCCGGTTACTAATTGCTATTTTGTCTTCAATGCAGAAACCGGGCTTTATGAAAGATTCCAGCACTTATCCGGCGAGAATGACGGGCCGCATTTGGATTTGATGAATGGCGAACAGCTTACTTTCAAAAATGTCATCATCCAATACACTTATTTTGAGCAGCGCGACCAGCAGGGTTATCTGGCTTTCCAATGCCATGACACCACGCGGGGCGGCTGGTTTTTTACCAATGGCAAAGGCATCCGGATTAATTGGCAAAAAACCGGGGATTATGACCCGACCCGTTATTTTGACGAAAACGGAAACGAAATCGAGCTAAATATGGGTAAAACAATGATTTTAATTGTCCAAGACGGAGACAGCTTTATCTTGGACGGAAGAAGAGGTTCGTAGGCTTCTATTCTTAGCCTTTCTTCATTTATAAATCGCTGGCACATCTTTCCTAAGGCAGTATTCATTCCAGACCGCTTGCCAAGGCATTGCTTTTAACTCCTCAAGCAAAACTAGCCGTTTGGTAAAATCAAAGCTCCATTCGGATTCTTTTAGCGTTGGAAATGGCTCAAGCAGGGCAATTAACAAGGCCTTTCGCATATTGCGCATTCCGACAGCCCATGCCGAAATACGGTCAATTGAGCCGTCAAAGAAATCAAGCCCGATATGGACACGATTCAGCAAGTCATTCCTGATAATTTCCTTTGCAATGGCAACAAGCTCATCATCAAGCATTACCACATGGTCACTGTCCCAGCGGACCGGGCGCGAAACATGAAGAAGCAAACGCTCAACAAATAATGAAACCGCTGAAATCTTTGCGCTTATTACTTCGGTCGGGTGGAAATGTCCTGCGTCAAGACAAAGGGCCAGTTTGTTTTTCACAGCATAAGCAAGATAAAACTCGTGGCTGCCAACAGTATAGCTTTCCACGCCGATTCCGAACAGCTTACTTTCTATTGCGTCAATGATATCACGTTTTTCCGCATATATTTCATCAAGTGCGTTAAGATAACGAAGCCTGGGCGTAAGCGTATCAACCGGGGCATCCTTAAACCCGTCTGCTATCCAGAGGTTTACTACTGCTTTACTTTCTTGGGAACTGGTGAAGCATTCGGCGATCTGGCGGGAACGCTTGCAATGCTCAACCCAAAAATCGCGGATTCCCTTGTCCGGGTGGGAAAGTGTCATGCCGTCTTTTGATTTTGGATGGGAAAAAAGGGTGGGATTAAAATCCAAAGCAAGATTTTGCTCTTTTGCCCAATCTATCCACGCCTTAAAATGCTTTGGCTCAATCAAGTTGCGTTCGACATTTTTTACATCTCCATAGATGGCATGAAGATTAATCCGGCTTTGGCCCGGTATCACTTTAAGGGCGTTTTCAATCATTGCCCGCAGTTCATCAACATTGGCCGCCGCGCCGGGATGATTGCCTGTGCTTTGGATTCCGCCGGATAGGCTCTCCCCGCCCTCAAATCCTTTTACATCATCACCTTGCCAGCAGTGCATTGAAATGGGAATTTCATCAAGCTTATTAATCGCCATTTCCGTATCAACACCGATTGCTGCATATTGCTCTTTTGCAAAATTGTACATACTCATAATTTGCTCCTTTTTTATACGTTGCTAACCAGATATTCCCCCGCTTTTGCTGGCTTAACCGAAGTGCCGTCAGCAAAAACCATGCCCTTTGGCAAGAAGATTTTTCCGTTAAGCTCTTTTGGCATAATTACTGAAAGCCTTATTTTTTCGCCGTCACGTTTCCAGCGGACTCTTATTTCGCCTTGCGGTGCAAAATGAAAGCCCTCGGCAAACTCCATTTTGCGCGGGAATCTTGGCAAGATATTTAATACATTTAAATGATAATTTATCCCGGCCAGATGGCGGATAAACCAATGGCTGATATCACCCCAGAAATGGTGGTTGCGTGATGAAATATAGTCTGTCCGGAAATCTTCCCACAGGGTTGTCGCGCCTTGTGATACCCACCAGCCATAAGAGGGAAAACTAGGCTGCGTAATCATCATCAAGGCAAGGTCGATTTCCCCGAAGCTTGCAAGGACATGGAAGAGATATCTTGCGCCTAATACGCCAACATCAAAATGCCCGCCCGTTTCCTTAATCATCTTCATCAAAACAATAAATGCTTCTTCTTTTTCGTTTGGGGTAAAGAGGTCATAAAAAATAGCCAAGCATTGGGAAGTCTGGCAATTCCCCAGCGCGGTCATCGTCTTTAAATCAAGCAAGTTTTCCCGCCCGGCAAGATAGAGTTTTTGGGACAGGGCAAGGGCAAAATCCTTTTGGAGCGTCATGCCAAGTTCATCAAAAATAAAAGCCGCTTTCTTGGCAATCGCCATGCCAATTACTGTTGAAGTAAACTCCAGGGGCGACTGATAATCATTTGCTTCCCGCCCCACCGGACACCAATCACCAAGGCCAAAAGAAAGCAGGCCATTATCTTTTATATTGGCCGCAAGAAAATCCAGATACCGGAATATTGAATGCGCATTTTCTGCCAAAATGGCTTTGTCGCCCCGGTATAAATAGGTATAATAAGGAAGCCACACCAGCACAGAGTCCCATGGCGTACCATTCCACCCATCATAACCCCAGCCCGCCGTAGGGACAATGCCGGGCAAAGCCCCATCATCACGCTGCGCCTTGCGGATATTGCGTAACCATTCGGCATAACTTTTTTCGGGATTCAAGTTTAATAAGGTATGTTCGGCCGACAGAGCCGCGTCGGCAGTCCAGCCGTTTTTTTCCCGCTGGGGGCAATCAGTTGGAAAATAATGGAAATTGGATAAGGTGGAACGCCTTGTTATCTCTTGTAATTTATTTACCATTTCGTCAGAGCAATAGAAACCGCCCCGCTCTTCTAAGGAAGAGCCTAGCACAAGATATGTAAGCGTTTCCGGCACAGCCTGTTCCCTTGTTAAGCCTTTAATATAGACATACCGGAAGCCATGGTATGTAAACAGCGGTTCCCAAATTTCGGACTCCGCCACCTTGGACTCCGCCACCTTGAGCTTCGCCCCCTTAGCGATATAAATGTCTTTCTGGATTGAATCATGCCCCGGCGGCCATAACCAAAGGTTATCCCGGTATAATCGCCCGTCTTTAAGCTCTTCGCCGTGATAGATTATTATCTCTTGACCAGCCGTTGCCCCTTTAAGAAAAAGGCGGCAAAATCCAGCGTTATTTAAGCCAAAGTCATATAAATACCCATCATCATGTGCTGTTACCGTAAGCGGTTTCCGTTCTTCTTTTATGATGACAGGTTCACAGTCTAAGAGCCGCTTTTCCCCGCGGGGAGCAGGGGCAATAATCGCAGGCTTCCAGTTTTCGGGGATAATCCGGGCATCAAAATACTCACCGCAATGGCGGTCGTTAAAAAGTATTCCGGTCGCAGCGGTTAAAAAGCTCTCATCACTTTCAATAAATATTTCGGTTTTGTTTTTAAGCTTAATCTTGAGCGATAAAGCCATTTTCGCCGCTCCGCGCCAAGACGCTTGATCAAAATCCCAGACATGGCCGGAGGGATTGTTCTGGAAACCGTCACCTAAGATTACCTCTAAGACATTTTCACCTTTAACTAGATAAGGCGTGGGATTATACTTGTCATAATAAACAATATGGTCGGGATTGCTTACATATGGGGCAAGATATCCCTTTGTCACCCGCTTATTATTTATGTATAATTGATAAAACCCCAAGCCGCAAATATAAAGCCCTGCTTCTAGAACATCATCGTCTAACACAAGCTGCTTACGGAAAATCGGCGCAGGGACATGATTATCGAGCGTAGAATATTCTGTTCCGGCCGCAATAAATTTTGATGGCAAGTTCATATTTTATACCCCCTGCATTTCACAAGCGGAGCTTGTGAAAACTGCAAAAAACTTTAGTTTTTTATAAGAAGTGAAAATTTCAATTTTCACATTACCCCCCCTGCCATTTCAAACTCTAAAATAATAACGCCAAACGGTTCAATCCGCTTAAAAGCGTCACCTATCAGCCTTTTTAACTTATATTTTTTATTGATACTTAAATCAAAGCTAATGCTTTCACCGGAATAATTGATCAGGACAGCATAGCTTTTTTCTTTGCCAAAATGCTGGGTGACACCAATGTTTTTGTTATCGCACCAAACGATATGGGTATCATATTGGCAGTTAAATACTTCCTCGTAAATCGTATAATGTTGTCTTTCGAACGCGCCGTATTCATTAAGAAGCATTGCTTCGAGCGGATAATCAAGGTAATAAACCGTTCCTTTTCCATAATTATATTTGGTAAAAATTGGCATTTCTTCTTGATTAGCCACCAAAACCTCTGCCCCATTTGCCTTAATAAGCCGCTCAGACTTACAGGAATCCTCGATCTTTAAACCTGTCAGTTCAGCAAAATTTGCCAAAATGCAATCATCATTAGAAAGATATAATGTCGCCCCATTCCGGACTTTTTCGATTAAGGCAAGATATTTTTCCCTTGCCATGACCAGATGCCCTTTTACTGATGGCAGCAGATAAACGCTGGAATCGGGAAGCTCAAGTTCACCATTTGCAAAGCGCAGGTTAACGCCCGCTTGCTTTGCCAGAACATATGCCATATAAGCAATGCCCCAATGGTCTTGGTCCTTTGAAAGAATCAAAACCCCGTCCTCGTAAGCTATCGGAAGCTCAAAATCAAGATGGAATAAAAATTCTGAAAACCGCTTAAACTCCCGCAGTAACGGCTTTGGCTTGCCCGTCCTGTCCGTCATTCCCAATTCAACCTCACACATATTCCATGTATAAGGCGGCGTAAGTAAATCCGTTTGCTCATTGGCACACCACCACATCATGCCCGCTGCTTTGTTCGCCCAATTGGAATATAAATTGACCTTGGCAAACAAAGCCGCCGTTTCATCATCACAATTCATCGGCCCCATTGTCCCAATTTCTTCAACCAAGCAGGGCTTCCCGCCGATATCGCTGTAGTATTTCGTCTCGCAGCTTGCGTGTAAAAGCGTCCGCATTTTGGTATATGAATCCACCCGGCAATGAGGCACCCAGTACGGATAAGGATGCGTGGTCAGAATATCCGCGCCGTCCGCTTGGTCTTCGATTGTCCATGTCCCATCTATTGAAAGGCTGTGCATTCCTGATATCACCGGGCGTGAATTGTCGTTGGCGCGAATACAGTTAGACAGGGCCAGCGTCCAATTATGGGCCGCGTGACGGTCGTGACGGTCGTCAAGCGGAAACATACAGTTACACTCATTCCCCAAATCCCATGACCAAATTACATCTTTATCTTTGAAGCGGTTAACAAACCCGGCAATAAATTTTTGCTGCATTAAAAGCGCGGTCGGGTCAGTATAGAGATTTTTCCCATACAAAGCCGGGGGGATAAAAAGCCGCCCGCTCATCCAGCCAGTTATCAAGCCAACAATCAGCTTAAGGCCGTATTTCTCGGCAATCTTTAAGAAAATATCAAACCGTTCCAGCATGATTTCGTCAAGATAATATTTGTTTTGGGGAAGCCGTTCCCCACTTAAACGGTATTCAACAATCCTGTCACCCACATAAAGGGGAAAAACGGGCTGGAAATCCCGCCAATTGGGGAAAACGCGAAGAACAGTAAGGCCATGCTCCGATAAGGTCTTTAAGTCTCCGGCAATGGCTTTTTCATCAAAATTTACCCACATCTCCGCCCCGGCATTGGATGCCCAGTAGTTGCAGCCGATGAAATAATTATTCAAACCCATCTTATCACACATCAAACGTCTTTCTCATTTTTTCACAATAATATTTAACTAAATCCCATTCTGCATCAGGCGCTATCCGGTGGTCAGGGCAAGGGATATAACCGCCCAGCTCTACTAACGGAAGCAGCCGTTCGATTTCCGCGTCAACAGCTTTCCGGTCAATCGCAAACACGCGCTTATCCATTCCGCCGACGCCAAGCACTTCCATGCCATATTGCTTACGCCACGGCGCAATGCTTGCTTCCCATGTGCCGACCTCAATCGGGAACATCGTATTGACTCCGTTTTTAAGCCAGATCGGCAGTAATAAATCAATCTTTCCGTCACAGTCAAGGGAAAAAATATTAATGCCATGCTGTTTCCCCAAATCGGTGATTTTTTTGTAATATGGGCCGACTTTTTCGGCATAAATTGCGGGGCTTACCAGCGGCCCGGTATTAAAGCAAATATCTTCCCAAAAATGGATATAGTCAAACGTAACACCCATCTGTTTGGCTTTTTCCAAGCCGAATTTGACGATTTCATATGACAAATCCCCGACCGTCTTAATCACTTCGTCATATAAATCCTCATCATCAACGGCAAGATAAGAAAGCTCAACAATGCCAAACCAATTGCGGATTTTGCCGTACAGGCTTCCGCCATTTAAGCCAATGGGATTGCCGCTTTCAGCATATTGCTTTAGCAAGCTAAAATCATATCGCTCTTCGGAAAACTGAAGCCGCGGCAGGTACTCTTTTTCCCATGAATCGCGGTCAGTCAGCGTATGCCCGATTTCAGACGGAATCGAGACCAGGCCGGGTTTCTTTAGCTCAATGACCCCCTCGCCGTTAAGAACATGGAGCGAACCGTCATCTAGCGTCTTAAGTACCTTGGTTTCAAACGAGGGGAACAAATCGGTATGGCAAGGATAGCTTGTGCTATACTCAAAATCAAAACCAAGCTTGGCTGAAATGACATCCCAGTCATCACCCTCTTTGATATGTCCCTCTTTTACCCATTTATCAACTGTTTCGTCCCAGTAGCCAAAATGGGCAATCGGCATTTTTTTATTAGGTTTGTTGTTAATTGTTGATAAAAATTTTTCCCTGTTAGTCATTGTTACTCCTCCTTGGCATAATCCAGAATCCATATTCAATTTTCTTTTCGTTTAATAGATATTTATCCGATGTATAAGGCCCGCACGCGCCAGTACCAATCCCGCTGACCTTATAATCAATCCTAAGGAAAGTCTCTTTCTTTGTGGTTAGTTCTGCTGTGTGATTAGCTTCCGTCAAATCCTTTGCCGAAAGGTGCAAAGCGGAAAATTCAAATGCCGTCTTTGCCTTAATCTTTAGTCCAAGGCCTTTTTTATTGGTAATCAAAAGCCAGCGGACATCAATGTGGTTGCCATGCTCCTGCGGATAAATATATGGGAAATATTGCTTTGCGACGGTGGACTCATGCCGTCCCATAAAGACATGGTTTTTGATGTCGGCATAACATTCATCGGGCCCCATTCCATACCACTTAAGATATTCCATTTCCGGTGACAAAACCAGCTCATAACCGAACCGGGGGAGCATTTCCACCAGCGGGTTAACATTGGCAATTACATCAACGCCAATGACTCCGTCCGGCGTGACGGTATAGGTGGTTTCCATTCTAATTACTGGCTCACGGCTGGCAGATGACAAAGCACTTTTTACGGTGATAATGAAGCAGTCATTATTTTCCGTCATTTCTACCGCGTATATTTTGGGTTTTGTGAGGTCAAAATTCCATGACTCACGATTGTTTATTGCCGTTAGCCACTCTTTTTTCTTCCACATATCATTGTCAGTTGGGGCGCGCCAAATGCCAAAGCTGCCGGGAGCTCCGCTTAACAGTTCAGTCTCTTCAATCCTAAAGTAAGTGAAAGCGCCAAGCTCTTTATTAAATAAATAAAGAAAGCTTTTTCCGGCCAAAGTGACACCGATGTCATTTTCGATGGCTTTAAGGCTTCCGCCAAAAGAGAGAATCTCTTTTTTAGAGGGCATCTCTTCTTTCCGCTGCGCCGGAATTTTTAATTGAATCAGCACCGACGGTGAAGTTATCTTTAGATAAACACCATATAATGCTTCTTTGGGAACATTGGCATTTACTGTGACAACGCGGCTTTCCTTTGGCTGTAAGCCAAGAACGCTAAATTCGCCTTTAGCCATGATATCACCGTCAGCCGCCAGTTCCCAAGAAAATTCATAACCATCAAGCGTAATAAAATCATGCCGATTGGTCATCTCAATTTCTATCTCATCATTTCCGGCCGCCAAAAACCGCGCTGAAACATATTGGTAAATTGCTTTGACATTCATTGTGCCAGGGTAAGGCCTGCGGTCCGGAAGCACTAAGCCGTCACAGCAAAAGTTGCCATCATTGGGAAAATCGCCGCTGTCGCCGCCATAACCGTAATAAGGCCTTCCGTTTTTGCCTTTGAGGATAATGGCATGGTCAGCCCATTCCCAGATACAGCCGCCAATCAGGCGCGGATATTTGTCAAACAAATCCCAGTACTCCGCAAGTTCGCCCGGCCCGTTGCCCATGGCGTGGGCATACTCGCACATAAAATAAGGACGCGGATCACCATCGGCATTGATTCCATGGCTTTCCACTTCATCAAGATGATGGTACATCGAACTGACGACATCAACAAGGCCTTTAAGCTTGTCGCTTGCCGCTTGCTCATAGTGGACAAGGCGGCTCTGGTCGCGGCTCTTTATCCATTCGGCCATTGCCTCATGGTTAACACCTAAGCCAGCTTCATTGCCAAGTGACCACATGATGATACAGGGGTGGTTTTTGTCGCGTTCAACCATCCGGCTGGCCCGCTCCACAAAAGCCTCGCGCCATTCGGGCTTGTCAGTAAGCCATTCGCTATCATAATAACTATAGGCATAATCACGCCGCCATGTGCAAAAACCGTGCATTTCCAAATCGGCTTCATCAATCACATAAAAACCATACTCATCACAAAGATTATAAAACTCCGGATGGTTAGGATAGTGGGAGCAGCGGATTGTATTGATATTAATCTCTTTCATTAATTCCAAGTCGCGGCGCATATGTTCGATCGGGGTGTAGTAACCCAGCTTTGGGTCCGTATCGTGACGGTTGACCCCTTTTAATTTGACTGCTCTGCCATTAATCAAAAGTTCACATTTATCCGAGACGCTAACTGTCCGGAAGCCGACATTATAAGTCATGTATTCGCCGTTTCGGGCAAATAAAGCCTGATAAAGGTAAGGGGTCTCTGCTGTCCACTTTTTGACATCAGGCAGTGAAAAACCTTTCGTTTGCCCTGCTTTTAACTCCTCACCGCCTAACAGTAAGACATCACCGTCAAATAATGAAAATTCACAATCTGTGTCCGCCGTGACAGTTAGCTTCCCATCAGCTCCTGCCAGAATGAACACATCACATAAATGTCCCTTGGGGCGGGATAAAAGATAAACATCACGGAAAATGCCAGAATAGCGGAAAAAGTCTTGATCCTCTAAATAACTTCCGTCACACCATTTGAAAACTATGACCGAAAGGCGGTTCTCGCCCGGCCTTAGGTATTCCGTCAAGTTAAACTGGCTTTGCATATGTGAACCCTTTGAGAACCCGACTTTTTTTCCATTGACATAAAGGTAAAAAAATGAGCTGACCCCCTCGAAAACAAGATAAGTTTCGCGGCTTTTCCATTCATCAGCGATGGAAAAATCAACTGCATATATCCCAACCGGATTTTCATCAGGAAGATAGGGCGGGTCAACCGGAAACGGATAATCAACATTGATATAATTGGGCTGGTCATAGTCATTAAGCTGCCAAACAGACGGCACAGGCATTTTGCCCCAGCCAAAAAGATGGCAACCCTCATCAAGGTAAAGTGTGTCCGGCATATCAGCAAAATTTTTAAAATACTTAAACGACCAAGTGCCATTTAAAGATAAGTAACGGCTTGATTTCGTTTTTTCTCCTAAAAGGGCAGCGGCTTCATCAGGATAAGGGATGGCATATGCCCTTTCCTGTTCACGGTTTTGGTGCAGTGCTTGCGGATTTTCCCAATCATTTCTTTTAATCATGCTTTTACTCCATATTCTTTTGCATATTCATACATTGTAATGACATTTTCAAGGGGCGTAATCGCCTGGACGTTGTGGCACGGAGCTAATATATACCCGGTCTTATCAGAGTATAAGGTATCGACTAAAGTCCTGACTTCAGCTTTTACTTCATCTGGGCTTTTAAAAGGCAGCACCAGCTGGTTATCAACACCGCCGTGGAAGCACAGCTTTTTTCCGTACTTTTCTTTAAGTTCGGTAAGATCCCAGCCCGGAAGATGCCATTGCAGCGGATTAAGGACTTCCAAGCCTTTATCGATAATCCACGGAACAAGCTCCATGACCGCGCCATCATCATGGTGAAAAACCTTTGCGCCATATTCCTTTGCCATTTTGACATTGGCATGGTAATATTTGCCAAGATAAGACTCAATCATTGCTTCGCTCATTAATAAACCATGCTGGCAGCCAAAATCATCAGTCACTTGCGTAATATCAATCAGCCCGTCTGCGGCTTCCAAGATTTTCTTCGTGTGGGCGCTGGCAAATTCATTCATTTTAAATAGCACGTATTCCGCCATCTCTTTATTGCCAGCGAAATCTAACAGCATTTCCTCTGTTCCCCTGATGGTCTCATAAAAATAAGTAAGCGAAATATAACCGCCCTCAACCGCAAAACCTGCCCGGCGATAAGTTTCGCATTGCTCTTTGACGGTTGAGTAATCAAACATCTTCGTTGTTGGCCATTCATAATTTGCTTCAATTTCATCAATTGTTTCATAATCGGCCAGCGGATGGCTGACTGGCTCTAGATAAAACCCCGACCCATCGGGCAAAGGTATTTTCCGTTGCTCAACATCCCAGTCACCATGGCGGCCAGGCTTTATCATCGGCACATATACGCCCATGACTGTATCTATCTCCATTGCCAAAGCAAGCCCCAGCATATCCTTGACATTATAATGCTTAAACAGCTTTTCTGTAAACTCATCAACTCCCCAATAATCAAGCGGAATCCGGTCGGTCGGCTGGTGGTCTATCGCTGCCAAAATCCGCTCCCTTGATGTCATTTGCGCTTTCTTCATATACACCCCATGCATTTCACAAGCGGAGCTTGTGAAACTGCAAAAAACTTTAGTTTTTTATAGAAAGTGAAAATTTTAATTTTCACACTACACTCCCTCGTCATTGCGTCCCCATCTCGTCATTGCGGGCTTGACCCGCAATCTGAACGGCCTCCCGCCTCGTCATTGCGGGCTTGACCCGCAATCCCCTCAACCATATCCGTCAAAACACACCTGCCCTCAGTAATTCGATATGTTTCCGCCGCAAACGCCCCCAATGAAAGCGTTGCCTTTACCTTTAATAACGGCACTTCCAAATCCCTTTTAACTGGCTTATCCGCCGGGTTAAAAACTCTGATAATAAACCCATTGCCATCTTCCGCCATCTTAAAGGCTGTCATTTCCACATCAGCAGGAAGCAAAACCAAACTGCCCGGCTTTTTACCATGCGAAGCACCATGCGGATAAAACGATAATAAAAATGGCGGCTGGTTTAAAAGGACTGCGTCATGATGGGCTTCTTTAAGCCTGTTATCTTTATCTTTTAATACTCTTAACCTAAAGCTGTGAATGATTTCACCTTGATCAGTATATGGGGAAAAGCGGTCCTGGGGCATGATTTCCCGGTCTTCAATCGGGTGGGCGGTATAAGCAGGGCTTCTAAGCAAGGTTGGCATTAGGCACGGCCCTTTATATTTGCCTTTCCCTACAGAAAGCGGAGCAAGCACTTCCTCACTCAAAGAGGCGGTTACGCACGATGAAGCATAAACCCCATCATTGGCAATTGAAAAACCAATCTCGTCATTATATAGCATAAGATAACGCTGTGAGACGTTTTCCCGCCCTGTCATCGGCAATACCTCACGCCCGAACGCCGTTTCGCCCTCATAAATGCTTTCATCAAAAGCAGCAGGTAAAATCAGCTTAAACATTTTCTTTTTTTCTGTATTTTGGATGCGGATTTCGACATCAAAAGCCGGGCCGCTTTTTGGCAAAAGATAACGCACGACTGCCCGGGAACGATTGTAGCCAAAAATTGCTTCAACGACCGTCCGGACATCTCCGTCTTCGATGACCCTCACCGGGGACGGCAAAGAATCAGCTTTTTTCAAGCCGGAAAAAAGCCGGCTTTCCTCTGGTGAAAGCAGTTCAAACGAACCAATGATATCCATCCAAGCAAAGCGGTCAAAACACCAAGGGTCTTCATGGTCATCAAAAACAGCTATCCTAAACGCATTTTCGGCAAGGATATCAACCGGGTTTTCACCTTTGGCTAAGAAGCGGTCTACCAAACCAGTCCTTTTATTTATCGTAATTTTAAAGCAGTCATTTTCAAAAGCAAAATTTCCATTTTTTTCCATTAGCCCAAAAGCTGGTTTTGCGGAAATCTGCTCCAGCTGACAAGTAAAATAGCTAATTGCCGCCGGAGCAAGCGTTGTTTTAAAGGCTACCCTTTTACGCCACTCAATGGGCAGGTTGCTAAGCTCTTTTTCTGCTTGTGTTGGCAAGGCCTTGCCATTATCATAAACAGTCGGGTTAAAGAAAACACCTTCGTCCAAGCAGGAATCCCAAAGTGAAAATTCGCAGCAGAAAATACCATCAACCGGATAAGGGTGAGGATTATAAGCTATGATTGGGATCTCATCAGCCATCGGCTTCTTAAGTCCGTCCGCCAGACGGAAAAATGCTTTTGCCCGGAGCCTTGACAAAATCTCCAAACCATGGCTCATTGAACGCAGGGCATTTAACTCAACCGGCTCAACCGAAGTACCCGGCAAAGTGTCGTGGAATTGTGCCGTCAGCAAATCTAGTTCTGATTCACGCAATTTTTCTTTCGGATAAGATGTCCCTGCTTCTTGTGCCAAAAGGGCAGCATGAGAGCAGATTTTTTCGGTAAAAAACAAGCTGTTTTCCAGCAAGCGGTACATTCTTTTAACCCGCGCCTGACTGGTATAACAGCCGGGGAAACGCGGATTCAAATCACCGTGATGTTCCGGAAGCGGCTTAGGGTCAAATCCGCCGGGGCGGATATCACTAAAATAAGCTTCCGGGGTGGAGTGGATTATTTCATCGCCGTTTTCTTTCGCTTCCTTGATGAGCTGGGTAATATCCTCAAGATCCTTAAATGATGGGCCGCCGCCATGATTGCCTACGCCCCAGACACAGATATTGCTTTCGCCGTCAGCTGTTTCACTTAGGACCCACCGGACTTTTTCGGCCGCCTTTCCCAGCTTTGAACCGTAAGAGCTAAGGATGCGCTGCCCTGTTACCTTGCTTGCGTCATAACCTACCCATGTGTAAGCCTCCGCCGGAAGATGACAATTAACACTGTCATCAGGCCGCCAATGGAGATAGCTGTCATAACCTGATTTTGCCAATATTTGTACCAATCCCCTTGTATGCCCAAAGGAATCAAAATTAATTGCGGTCGTGGGAACTTTTCCAAAATGGGTTTTGAAATAATTCCTGCCAAACAAAGCTTGCCTGACAAAAGCTTCACCCGATGGCATATTACAATCAGGCTGTAAGTACCAGCCGCCTTTGATGTGCCATTTTCCAATTTTTACCAATTCTTTGATTTTATCGAATAATTCCGGCTCATATTCCTTGACCCACATATAAAGCTGGGCTTCATTGTGGCAAAAGATATATCCGTCAAATTCTTCACAAAGCTTTGCCGCCGTGCGGTATGTTGAAATCGCCTCGGCTGCCCCCTCTTCCCATTCCCATTGCCAGACCGGGTCAATATGGGCATATGATACAAGATGAATTTTCTTATTCATGATACTCCCCATCTCCTAAGTTATTGCAAATACTTGCCAAATACGTCCCTCACCGCCTCAAGATACCCATAACCATAAATATCATCAGGCTGTAAATAACTTGCCTCGGTCCACTCATTCCAGCTGTTTACCGTGACTAGCGGTGCTTGGCCAGGATGGGAATCAACAAAGGCTTTTGCCTTATCAAATGCTTTTTTTATCTCGGACGGCAAGCAATTAGTCATGATCCCCGGCCTTAACGACTTGTGGCGCGGATTATTATCCCACCCTAATGATACATGGGGAAAATAAGGAATGTCAAATGCTTTATGGACCCGCTCCCACTCTGTAATTACTTCCGGCAGTACCTTAGCATAATCTTGGTCGATATTGGCAAAATGGACGTACTGGTAATGGGTTATTCCGTCAAATCCTAGCGCGGTGACGGCTTCGCTTACCAAAGACTTGTCACTATTATCAACACCGCTTAAATTCAGGGTATGGTCACCCCAGATAGTTGCCATCAGCCACAAACCGGGAAGGCCGGCTAATTTAGCCCGCCTGCGAAAATCTAACAGGGCTTCTTTTGTTTCACTTAAGCCGCCTAAGCCGTTTATGAATGTTGCGATATCATAAATCTGGAAAACAGGCCGTGAATCAATCGCATAATAATTAGGCAATGAAAAATACTTGCGAATCAAACGGTCGGACAGGCGGATAAATTCTTCTTGGTTTACCTTGCCTTCCCAGATAATTGTGTCATTGTCATCAGAAAGGCGGTAATCCCAGAGATTCATCGCGTCATGGTTTGCCCACATTAGATAAAACTTGACCTTTTCATTATTTCTTGCCTTAAGATAACCCTCATTTAGGCATTGCTCCAAAAAAGGGCGGCGGTCATACCAGTACCAATCATAGATAAAGACATTTACGCCATGCGAAAAAGCCGCTTCGATTTGATTCTCCATGACGGAGGGGTCAGCCTCATCCAGATAACCCCAAAGCGGCTTGCGCGGCCAAAGATGTCCGGCAAACTTCGGCTGTGCCTTTTTGACGGTTTGCCATTCGCCATATTTTTCCGGCCAAAACATATGCGCCCGCGGCTCTTTACCCGTATAAGCCGGCCAGATATAGGCTGCAACATCATATTTTGCTGACATACTTTTTGCTCCGTTATCCTTTGACACTTCCCATTACCAATCCTTTCATAAAATACTTTTGCAGGAAAGGGTAAACCGCAAGAATTGGCAAGGCGGCAATGAATATCTGCGCTGATTTCAAAGTGCGGTCGGATATTTGTGAAAGCATCTCCAGCGATTCACGGGAAGCAGATGAGAGCGTAGTTGAATCGCGGACGACAATAATCGATTGCAAATATGTCTGGAGCGGGTGTTTTGACATATCATTTAATAAAACCAGGCCCGAAAACCAGTCATTCCAATGGTAAATCATGGAAAATAATGAAACAGTCGCAAGGGGCGGCAGGGAGACAGGCAGGAATATCTTAAAGAGAATCGTAAAATGCCCTGCTCCGTCAATTGCTGCCGATTCACTAAGCTCATCAGGCAGTTGCTTAAAAAAGTTCATCAGGATAATGGCGTTAAAAACTGGCATTGCCCCGGGCAGGATTAATGCCCAAAATGAATTGATCAGCCCAAACTGGCGGATCGCCAGATACCATGGCACTAGCCCGCTATTAAAAACGATCGTGATAAAAAAGAACCAGGCATAGAAATTACGTCCGGTCAGCTCTTTTTTGGAACGCGACAAGGGGTAAGCGGCCAGGATGGTCAGCGTCATATTAACTGCCAGCCCAACTATTGTCCTGACAATCGATACCCAAAACGAGGTGATGAATTGCGGCCTTGAGAAAGCAAAGCGGTAGGATTCCAGATTGAAGCCTACTGGCCAGAACGTCACCCGCCCGGCTGCCGCAGCCCCGGACTGCGAAAACGATATCGCAAGGACATTAATAATCGGCATAATGCAGATAAGGGCCATTAAACCAAGAAATATGTAATTAAAAACATCAAATACCGGCGAACCGTGTCTGATCCCTTTATTTTTTTTCTTTTTCTTCATGTTGCCTCCTTACCACCTAAAATACCGTATAATTTGCAAATTTCTTGGCCAGCCAATATCCGAGCGAAATAAATATCAAGGAAACGACTGACTTAAAGAGACCAACCGCTGTTGCAATCTCATAGCGGTTATTAATCAAACCGATCCGGTAGACCAGCGTATCAATAATATCGCCTGTCTCACGGACGATATCGTTATAAAGATTAAGAACTTGGTCAAATCCGGCATTTAGGACATTACCTAATGACAATGTCGCCATCAGAATGATAATCGGGACCATTCCGGGCAAAGTAATATGAATAGTCTGCTGGAAGCGGTTCGCCCCGTCCATATATGACGCTTCATATTGCTCTGTGTCAATTGAAGAAATGGCGGCCAGATAAACAATTGTCCCATAGCCAAAATTCTTCCACACATCGGTAACAACTAACACATAAGGGAATATCTTGGGTTCACCAAGGAAATAAATCGGGTCAAGCCCAACTGCTTGGAACATCAAACCGATCACCCCAGTTGACGGCGAAAGGATATCAATTAAAATACCGCCAAGGATAACCCACGAAAGGAAATAAGGGAAATAAATGATGGTCTGGATCGTACGCTTGTAATTGTTTCGCCTGACCAAATCAAGCATTAAGGCAAAAAATATCGGCACAACCAGCCCGCCGACGATTTTCATAAAGGAGATGAAAACCGTATTGTAGATCGCCCTTGTCGTATCGGGCATTTTGAACATAAACTCAAAATGCCTTAAGCCAATAATCGGCGAACCCCAAATGCCAAGGCGCGGATTAAAATCCTGAAAAGCGACAATAATTCCCGCCATCGGGAAATAGGAAAACATCAGTAAAATAATGACGCCGGGTAAAAGCATAAGATGTAGCGGCCATTGCCGCTTGAATGCCCTCGCAAAGCGGCGATGGGTAGAATGATGGTTGTTTTCTTTACGCAATGAAAACCTCCTTTGCCAATGGCTATGGTGATTCCACCTAAGTGGAATCACCATGCCGGATTATTATTGGCTTCTTATCTGCCTAATTCATAGTTTACTTCGTTGGTGATGGTTTCGCCACCCAAACGCCACCAGTCGGCGACAAAGGTGTCAAATTCTTCAATCGGGTCTACGCCCATGATAATTCTGCTAAAAGTCGTAATGCTCATGTCGTCCAAGGTGGTATTGTATTCAGCCATCGCGTCAGTCGAATAATTAAGCAGGTTGTAGATGGTGTGCTTATTAGTCTGGTAATAGTCAATGACCGAGAACGCTCCTTCGGGCCCTGACCAGCGATATCCGCCCCAGCTGACCGCATTGCCGATCGGGTCTTCTTCGTATTCTAATGTCGAAGTGACAGCGTCATTTATCCAGCCGATTTCACGAACTGATTCGTCACCGGCAAAATATGCCTTTAGGCCGCGGTGGATAAAGAGGTTCTGGGTCGGATAAAAGCCTTTGACAATACTCCAGTTAAAAGCTGATTCCGGCTGTTCCTGGACCCGGTCGCCGCCGATATGGAATTGGTCACCGTCATAATCGGGGCTTAAGGCGCAGTCTACGGCATAATGGAAGTTGTAAAGCTTAACAACTGCCTCCGGATTGGCAAAATCAGGATTAACGACATAGAATGTCCATGCACTATTGCCAAGCATTGATATGCCGGGAGAACCGTCAACCGTGGGGATTGGGAATGGCAGCCAGTCCGCGTGAGGATTGTTGTCAATATTCATCTGGAGCGGCCAGAATGAATTCCAGTGCTGTCCATACATGATACCGACACGGCCGGCAGCAATGTCTTCTGTCAGATCCCTTGTTGCAAATTCGCGGTGGATAACTCCGCTTTCGTACATTCCGGCTAATTTCGCGAGTGCATCACGCATTTCCGGCTGAATCCGCCCAAAAGCTGCCTTGCCATCAATGTCAAGCCAAGCATGGGGATAGGCGCCAAAACCTTCAAAGAAACCGGGCAGGTCACCCCAGCCGCCGCCAAGGAAACTAATCCATGAGCCTGTCGTAACACCAAGCCCATATGCCTGGCCTGTTCCGTCAAGATCGGCTTCCATAAAAGCTTCGGCAAGCTCAATCAATTCATCAATCGTTTTTGGTGCGGTTTTTCCAAGCTGATCCATCCAGTCTTTGCGAATCCACAGCATATTTGAGTCATCAACGTTACCTTGCACCAGCGGAATAGCCATCAGCCTGCCATCAATTGTCGCTTCGGTCAAGCCCATATAGCCATCAGCTTCCATCATTTCTCTGGTAAATGGTGAAGCGTATTGCTCGAATACATCGGTCAGATCCGCGGCCATGCCATTACGGACTAAAAGCCTTAACTGCTGCGCATTAACCGCGATAATATCGGGAAGGTCGTTAGCAATAATAGTTGAGTTAAGCTTCTGCTCATATTGGGTGTTCGGGACAGCCCAGTCAATCGAAACATCAATACCAAGTTCATTTCTGTAAGCATTAATCCAGTTGTTGTTTTCAAGTAAATCACTTTTGATGCCTAAGTAATTCTGCATTTCGTCATCAAGCGAAATCGCAGTTGTGACGGTGATGGCTGGGTCATACTTTGCCATCGGGTCAAAAACAGCGTCGGGTTGTGCATCAGTTGATGATGCCGAATCCGAAGCAGTACCACTTTGAGTACTACTTGTGCCGCCTTGTTGGGGTGAATCTGTGCTGCTCCCACAGGCGATGATACTAAACGCCATGATGACAGAAAGCACGAGGGCCAATAACTTCTTCATTTGCATTTCACTACCTCCATATAATAGTTTTGGGGAAAATATGATCCTTATACCCAAATTATAAAAAGGTTCGCCGGAAATGAAAATCAAAAGGTTTTTACTTTTCTGGCACTATCTTTACTTATTTTACCGCTCCCGGTATTCCTGCGGAGTGAGGCCGTATGTTTGCTTAAAGACCTTGGTAAAATATGATGGATTGTCAAAGCCAAAGCTTTTTGCCACCAGATAAATTGATTCTGGGGACTTCTTTAGCTCTTCCGCTGCTTTTATCAAGCGGCATTCGGTGATATAGTCAAAGAGGTTTTGCCCGGCCTCTGCTTTAAATAAGCGCGATAGGTAAGAGGCGTTGTAATGGAGTTCGCGGCTAAGGGAAGTTAAGGAAAGGTCACCGCCCAAATTGGCATTAATATGCTGCTTTAATTGATTAACGACCGTTCCCTTTTTTTCCATTGGCTTATCTTTCATCTCGTCAAAAATGGCAATGCACACATCTTTAAGGTAAGCCTTTGCCTCATTCCAGCCGGAAAAATCATGCAAGCGGGACAAACGCCCCATTCCAATCCGAAATGAAAGTGCCTGGGTGATGTTACAGGCATTGGAATATGAAAGAATATGGGTTGCAACAGATAAATATAGCTCAATTAATGAAACATCATTAAGGCTTTTGGCTTGCTTAAGTGGGGCAAGCAGTTTGTCTAAGAGACTAAGGCAGTCATCACGGCGGTTAAGCTCAAGCATTTGCCGGAAGAGTAAGAACTGCCCGGACAGGCTTCCGGAAATCTGGTCTTTATCCGCTTTCGTATCGACATCATAAGGCACGGCCACCCCGCTGCCCATATTGGCTAAAAGGCTTTGCTTGCCAATTGCCAATGGCAGGACTCTAGGAAGAGTGTTTGGCTGGGCCAGCCCATTTGAGATGACAATTGCCATTTCAAGCTGTAAATGGGCGGCGGCATCGGCAATAATCCGATCAAGGCGGGAAATCGCTTCATTGCTCCCGGTTTTGATAAGCGGCTGGATAAACCATAAGATAAATGATTCGCTATAATCGGCCTGGTCAATTAAAAATGCCCCGCCCATGATTTCAGCCGCCAATAAATAAAGCCCGGCAAAAACATCATGGCGGTTTTCCGGGACAATTGGGATATGGCATAAGGCAAGATACATTTCCTTACGGAAATCAACTTTTAAGCTTAATTGGCAATTTTTTCCAATAAAATCATCATATGAAATTGCATTGTCAAGAAAACGCATTAGATAGTCACGGTTATTTAAAAGCCTTAACAACTCTTCTTTCCGATTGGCCAAAAGTATTGCTTTCTGCTTTGCTTCGATGGCGGCATGGGCTTTATCAATAGCAGCTAGCAGAGCGTCATCTTCCTCTGTTTTTAAGAGATATTGGACATTATCATGCCCGATTGCTTCATAAACAGAATCAAACTCATTAAATCCCGTCAAAAAAATAATGTGCGTGCTGGTTTGCTTTTCTTTGATATACCGCATTAACTCAAGCCCGCTCATTCTTGGCATCCGGATATCAGAGATAACGATGTCCAAAAGATGCGTATCAACGATTCCCATCGCGTCAATGGCGGAATAAGCCGTATGGATTTCGGCTTCAAAAGATAATGAGCGGTTTAAGAGTTCATAAAGCCAGCTTACAACCGGGCGTTCATCATCAACAATCAGAATATTATACATTTATCTTTTACACCTTTACCCTCTCCAGCCTTATCTCAACGCATAACCCGCCAAGATATGACCGTTTAAGCTTTAGATAACCGCCCTCGCCAAAAGTGATTTTAAGGCGGCGGTTGATATTCATCAGCCCGACTTTGTCCTCGCGGTTCAAATCGCCAGTCCTAATCATTAGGTTTAAGTCATCGATGTCATCATCACTAAGGCGTTCACCGTTATCATCAACCATAATCAATACCGAGGATTCAGAAACGACGAATTTCACAATCAAAAAACCATTTTCCAAGGTATCAGCAAAACCATGTTCAAAAGCGTTTTCAAGGACTGGTTGGAGAATCAGGCGCGGCGTTTCCACTTTGTCAAAACCAGCCGGAGTGTCCTCAAACGAGACCTCAATCCTGCCTTCAAAACGTTCCGCTTGGATTAAAGCATAGATACGCGCGTGTTCTATCTCGCGGTGAAGCGGGGCCATTGTCCCAACATTGCCAACAATGTATTTGAAATAAACGCCCATCTGCCGGGAAAAATTCATCGCCTTTTCTTTATCCTCGCCCTTAATCAAGCGGTGGAGCAAATAGTAACTGTTATAAATGAAATGAGGGTTGATTTGCGCTTGCAATTGATTTAACTCGGAGTTTTTGAGCATTAGTTTTTGTTCATAACTTTCCTTAATCAGCTTGTTAATGCTTCTGACCATCGCGTAAAGGAAAATTACGACAATTATTCCGGCAATCAGCGAAAATATCCAGATCCGGTGCTGATAATCCCTGATGTCATCAAAAATCAAATCCTCCGAAACGATGTGCATAAGCCGATAGCCAAAATAAGGCGAATGCGCGTGGATTGCCAAATAACGCTCGCCGTCATTATTTAGGATCAGATGGCCGCTGGCCACATCAGCCGAAAGCAAGATATTAGCAATCGGCACAGGCGGTTCGCCGACTGCCGCCAAGATCATGCCGTCATCATCAAACAGGCATAAAAAACTGTCATCAAGCTTTAGCGGCATGAGGGTACGGCTAAGCTCGGACAGGGAAAAGAAAGCGGTGACGGCATAAAAGGGTGTTTCAAGATAGTGGCTGTAAAATGGCGGATAGGGCATATTAAGGAAAAGCGTTGAACCGTGGATTTGCATACCCGATGGATTTGTAAAGTTTTGTGCCAAGGCGATTTCTAAGTCTTTTTCACTCATTAATGAGTGCCGCCCCGAAGCTTCGATTGTCATCTGAAGCTTAGGAATGTATGCAATGACATTATCCAGAAAACGCGAGCTGTTGTTGATGGATAAAAGTGATTCCCGAATCCGGTTAAGGTAAACACTTTGGTCGTAAATATTCATGCCGGGATAGCGGTTGGCATAAACATTTATTTCCCTGCTGCCAAGAAACGTCGTCTGGAGATACTTGACCCGGTCAACCATTTTCTCAAGATCATCAAGATAATAATTAAGGCTTTCTAAGTCACGGCTGATGACGTCATTCCTGATTACATTTACGCCCCAGTTGTATATCTGGATTCCGCTGTAATATAAGGGCAGCTGGGTCAGGATAAAGATGATTGCCAGCTTAATCGAAGTCCGCCGCCATATCCGGGCAAAAAAACCGCTGATTTTCTTTATCCTTTCCGTAATTTGCATCGGCAAATTTTGCATAGGCAAATCCATCCTTATTATTAAAGCCCCAGACGGTTAACCGCTGAAAAGACTGCCCTCACCGAAGCGCGGGTAATGTTGGAGCTGACTCCTACGCCATAAGTGACCGCACCTGTGTCAGCATTCATTAAGTGGATATAGGCGGCTGCCTGGGAGTCCGAGCCGCTTTGTAAGGCGTGCTGTTCATAATCCAGCACCTTAAGCCGCACGCCAGTAATCTCAACCAAGCCGCGTTTTACCGCGTCAATCGGGCCATTGCCAATTGCTTCGAATTCTTTTTCTTCACCGTAATAAGTATAAGTTACATAAACTTTTGTGTCAAAATCGGTTTTGGTTTCTTGCTCTGCGCTAAAATCATCAACCTTTAGCTTGCGGAAATGAAGCGGTTCTTTTTTGTCAAGATAAGTCTCTTTGAAGCTTTTCATGATTTCATCAGGTGAAACCTCGCCTTGCTGTTCCGATATTTTCTGGATAATATTGGAAAATTCTTTGTGCATTCCCTTAGGCAGCTTGAAGCCAAAATAAGTGTCAAGCACAAACGCCACTCCGCCCTTGCCCGACTGGGAATTAATCCGCACAATCGGCTCATACTCGCGGCCGATATCCATTGGGTCAATCGGAAGATACGGAACTTGCCAAAATTCATTGTTGCGGGCCCGCATTGCCGCGACTCCTTTATTGATTGCGTCTTGATGAGAGCCGGAAAAAGCCGTAAAAACCAGTTCCCCGGCATAAGGGTGGCGGGGGTGGACGGGAATTTTACAGCAGCGTTCATATATTTCGATGATGTCATTAACTTGGTTGATTTTTAGCTCCGGGTCTATGCCTTGGGAAAACATATTATAAGCAAGGGTCAAGATGTCAACATTGCCTGTCCGCTCGCCATTGCCAAACAAAGTCCCCTCAATCCGGTCTGCTCCGGCCAGAAGCGCAAGTTCAGCCGCCGCAACTCCGGTTCCCCGGTCATTGTGGGGGTGGACGGAAAGGATAATCGCCTCGCGGTTTTCAAAGCGGCGGTGCATCCACTCAATCCGGTCAGCAAAGACGTTTGGCATTGTCATTTCAATTGTTGAGGGCAGATTGATAATCAAGGGATTTTCTTTGGTTGGCTGCCATTCATGCTGGACAGCCGTACAAATTTCAAGGGCGAACTCCAGTTCGGTCCCGGTAAAGCTTTCCGGCGAATACTCAAGCCATATCTGGCCGGGGAAGCTTTTGGCCCTTTCCTTTACCATTCTGGCCGCTTCGACCGCAATCTGGGTAATTCCTTGTTTGTCTTTATTAAAAACAACATCCCTTTGCAGGGTTGAGGTAGAATTATAGATATGGATTATCGCTTCATCTAAGCCCTTAATTGCTTCAAAGGTCCGGTCGATTAGTTCTTCGCGGCATTGGACAAGCACTTGCAGCTTCACGCCGGCCGGGACTAGCTTCCGTTCAATCAGCTGGCGGATAAAGTCAAATTCAATCTGGCTTGCCGAGGGGAAGCCGATTTCTATTTCCTTAAAACCAAGGCCAACTAGGAACTGGAACATTTCGATTTTTTCCGCGACGACCATTGGCTCAATCAGGGCTTGGTTTCCGTCGCGCAGATCAACACTGCACCAAAGCGGGGCTTTTATCAGCTCATTATTTGTCCATGTCCGCTCAGGAAAATTCACGATGGGGTTTCTAATGTAACGTTTGAAGTTCATGATATATCGGTACTCCTTCCAAAAAAAACCGCCCTTTTGATAGGGCGGCGACGTTATTCTCCTAATCCATTCTCGATTGCTGTTATCAGCGTCTTTAGGGCTATTTCCTCGTCCTCGCCATCGCAGATAAATTCAATCTCATCACCGCATTTCACACAAGCTCCAAGAACACTTAAAACGCTTTTTGCGTTTGCTGTATTTTGCCTGAAAACAAATGTAATAACTGATTTGAATCGCATTGCTTCCTTACATAGGATGCCAGCTGGCCTTAGATGAAGCCCAGTCGGGTTTTTTATCATTACTTTTTGACTAACCATAACAAACTCCTCTTTTATGTTGATAAGTGTAGTATAACACGGCTTGCGGAAATACTCAAGTGATATCCCCCTACAACATAATATTTTGAATCAGCTCCGCCAGCGATTTCGCGTCCGCCTTGATGACATCCTTGTCTTTACCCTCAATCATCACCCGCACTAATGGCTCTGTCCCTGACGGCCTGATTAAGACACGGCCGTCCCCGGCATACTTCTTGCCTAGGGCGTCAATCGCGTCTTTTATCTCTGGGTACTCCATATAATCCTCTTTGCGGTGATTGGGTACACTTGCATTAACCAATGCTTGGGGCAAGATTTCCATGATTTTGCTTAGTTCCGATAAAGGCTTTTTCGTTTCGGTCATGACCCTAAGGAGGCTTAAGGCGCTAAGCAAACCGTCCCCGGTGGTTGTTTCATTTAGGAAGATGATGTGCCCTGACTGTTCGCCGCCCAAAGCTGCCCCGATTTCACGCATCCGCTCAAGGACATAACGGTCGCCGACCTTTGTCTGCTCGTATTTGATTCCATTTTCTTCGCACATCTTAAAGAAGCCCAAATTGCTCATTACCGTTGCCACAACCGTATCATTATTAAGCTTTCCTTCTTTTTTCATATGGAGGCCAACAATCGCCATGATTTGGTCGCCGTTAATAATGTCGCCGTTTTCGTCAACCGCAAGCATCCGGTCAGCGTCACCGTCAAAAGCCAGCCCGGCATTGGCATTTTCGGCAACAACCCGCGCTTTTAATTCTTCCATATGGGTCGAGCCGCAATTGGCATTGATATTTGTCCCGTCCGGATTGGTGTGGAGAGCAATTACCTCTGCCCCAAGCTCTTTTAATGCTTCGGTTGAAGTATAAAAACAAGCACCCTCGGCACAATCAATGACAATTTTCATTCCCTTAAGGTCACAGTGCATTTTCCTCATCGCATAGTTGATGTACTCTTCCCTGGCATCAGTACGGTATTTTATTTTGCCGACCCTGGCCCCAATCGGCGTTTTTATTTCTTTCATTCCATTTAGGATGATTCTTTCGATTTCGTCTTCTAACTCATCAGGCAGCTTAAAACCATTGCCGTCAAAGAATTTGACTCCGTTAAACTCCATTGCATTGTGGGAAGCGGAAATAACTACCCCGGCTTCAACCTTGTATTTCTTGGTCAGATAAGCAACAGCCGGAGTCGGCAAAACACCCAGATAAACCGCGTTTGCGCCAACCGAGCAAATCCCTGCCATCAAGGCACTTGCCAGCATATCACTTGATATCCTCGTGTCGCACCCCACCATTATCGTTGGTTTATGGTCGTTTCCTTTCGTCAGGACAAAAGCCCCGGCCTGGCCTAGCTGCATTGCCAGCATTGGTGTCAAAAAATCATTCGCAATCCCGCGAATCCCATCAGTCCCAAACATTTTTGCCATTTTTTACCTCCGTCCCCTAATACACTTCTGAAAAATGCACCAATACGGTGATTGTATTTGCCACAGTAATATTGCTGCCAAAACTGACTTCGACCGGAATCTGGTAATTTCCTTCGTTTAGCTGCGCCATATTCCGGTTCGCCATCCACCGCGCAACATCAATCTCGCCAATAATGCTTGCCGGGATAATCAAATTTAGATCCCTTTGTAAGCCAATTAAATTAATCGGCTGGGTTTCAGTAAGCTCACCTAAGCTTGCTTGGAAGCCATCAGGGACATTGATAATCCGCAGCTGGCTTTCCTGTAAAGTAATCGGCCGGGAAGCTTCTTCCTCAACGCCAATGCTAATCCTAAGGGTACTTTCATCGCTATTCACTAAACGGATATTCGATGGCAGATAGTCATTAAGATTAAGGTTCTTGATTAAAGTTTCGGTGGCATCGCTTAAATCGACTACGTCACCGGGAATAACGATTTCCGTAAGCTCATGAATCGTTGAGTTCCGCTCGCTCCCTGCAACATAGACATCTGAACGGCTAATAAGGTCGTCGCCGTTTATCCTAAAACCATTTGCCGGAGTCCCGGTAACGGTATAATGGATCGGGACTCTTTTTGTTTCCAGAATCGGAATTGAAATAGCAACCTGCTCCATGTCTTGACTGACTCGGTCAGTCAAAATCCTGTTCCAGTCTTCATCAAATAAATGAACATCAGCAGTTGTCCTGATATCAGTCGTTATGCCGTTGATATCAAAGCTAAAACTAGCGTATCTTATTTCATTAACCACCGATTCAAAGCCAACGACCCTGATAAAAGTCGGGTTAATGGAAATAGCAGCGTCATCCCACATATATCCGTCTGTAATTTCGCCTACAATATTGGGCGTGATGGGAATATTTCGGCTGGCCCTGTCTTCAATTTCCAGCTTGAGAATATTCGAACTGCCAAAGATGTCATTTATCTCGGTTGCGCTGGCATTATCAACATTTAGGGTAATCGCAACTGTATCAAGGCTGCTTAAATCATTAAGATCAGCCCTTGCGACAATATTTGAAGCATTAATCCTGCTGATAACTGAGCGGGGGGCCCGGACCGTGACCCGGTTAATTACATCTGTGCCTTCCAAAACCGCATAAACCTGACTTGACTGCTCAAGCAGATGGGTATTGATGATACCGACCGGGACGTTATCAAAATTCCTGGTATCTAATGGGTCGTTAAGGTTCGTTACAATCACCCACATAATGGCGGCGAATAATAACGAGGCGATTTTTATTCCGATATTTTTCGTTAGTTTGTTATTCATAACACCCCTTTGCATTTAAAGTGGAAATTTTAATTTACACCCCTCTTTATCGCTTTCTTGCCTGTTGCTTTGCACCTTGTTTGCCAGCCCCTCTGCCTGTTGTTTTGCCAGCCTTGGTTTTTTTGCGGGACTTTTTGTCCTCATCGGGTTTTTCCTGAATCATCAAAAGATGTTTCTTTAGCCCGTCAACATCAACATTACGTTCCATTTCGCCTTGGTAAGCTATGCTAATCCGGCCTGTTTCTTCCGAGACAATAATCGTCAACGAATCTGTTACTTCTGAAATCCCGATTCCGGCCCGGTGTCTTGTGCCAAGCTCCTTGCTAAGGCCGCGGTTATCTGAAAGCGGCAAATAACAGGTTGCCGAGATAATCCGGTTGCCGCGGATCAAAACCGCGCCATCATGTAAAGGAGTATTATGCTCAAAAATATTTATCAGCAATTGGCTTGATACCATTGCATCAATATCAATTCCGGTCCGCTCATAGTCATTTAAATGGTCATTTTGCTCAATGACAATCAATGCCCCGGTCTTGACCCGCCCCATCTCAATGCAAGCCTTGGCAATTTCATTAATCGTCCGGTCAGAAAAACGGCCCTCTTCTGATTTTGTGTTGTCAAAAGGCAGCATTGACGAAATTATGTTTTTGCGGCCTAATTCTTCCAAGGCTTTGCGAAGCTCCGGCTGGAGAATGACCACAATCGCGATTACTGCCACGCTTAAAATATTCTGGACAATCCAGAGGATTGTATTCATGCCAAAAATCGCAGCCACCAAAACAAAAATGGCGATGACGACAATTCCTTTCAGCAATGACCAAGCGCGGGTTGTTTTTATCCAGACCATTACGCTGTATGCCAAAAAAGAGATAAGAATTATCTCGACAATATCTGTCCACTTAATATAGTAAGGAATTGTGATCAGATCGTTATTTAAGATATTATCCCATAGATTGCTAAGGAACTGCATGGGGAACACTCCTGTCTTTTGGAAATAGTTTTCGTTGTCCTAAAGTCTTCCTTAATTCTGCCGGCGTGATGAATGAATCTTCTTTACGGTCCGTTGCGGGGCCGCAACCGTTATCTTGGGGATTGCTTTCACATAATAATAATATTCATCATCTTCAAATTGAACACTCTCTGCCCGGTTATAATCCACATGAAAGGCAAAAAACTCAACAATTTTCGCAATGCCAATCGAAACCGCTGTGCCAAGAATCGCTAACGGGACGGAGACATTCACATCCCAGATAAGGTCGCCCAGCAATAAAACCATTATATTAACCAGCGAGCCGGTGATTGTCGCAATAATCCAGCAATGGTCAATCGGCATCCGGCGGATCAGGTAAACAACTATGATTGTCGCCGAAAAAGCCCCAATCATCACCAGCATTTCCCGGTTATGCAAAATCCCGTCAATGACATACCGGAACCTGACCGCCATGTCGTCAGCCGCCATCCCCGCCAAGGTCACGATATTGCCAGTAATATAAGTAATCGTATAATAAACGATAATCCCGCAAGCAACTGACACAATTGAAAGAGGGGAAGAAAGCAAACCCAGCGTCAAAGGGACAGCATAGGGAAGTTTTAGGATAAAAAAGATCGGGGTCAGCAAAATGACCAAGGTATCTTTGGGCGAAAAGCGGTAGTAGAGCAAAAACATCAGTAAAAAGATCGCCAGCATTACCACCGCGCATTCCATTGAAACGGCATATAAATGAGCAATGACAAACGCTCCTGCCATGATGACCGTAAAATTCGGCGGCATAAATGAACACATTAAGGCAACGACAAAAACAATTGCCAGGCTATTAAGCCTCGTCATATATCCAGTCGCGCCGTTAACGAATAAAAGCGTAATAAAGGCAACCAGGAATTTACCCAATGGCTGCAAATATACCTCATATTTGCCAATAAAATGCTTGATATGTTGTTTTACTACAAGTAGGCTAGTCATTTCGATTCCTTCAATTCATGGTGGTTGTTTTAGCTGTCATACATCTGCGTCAGCTTGCGCAGGTTCTGGTAATAATTCCTAAGGCTTTTGCGGGCTTTATGGTAGCGGTATGAATAAACAGCATAGGATATCCCGCAGTACACCGCAATCAAAATCAAATAATACTTGAGGACATCTTTGCCGATTTCGATCAGGTCAAGCTCATATACATCTTGCATTAAATCCTCAAAATGATAAAACAAATATACGCCAACGACAATGCCTGTTGCCATCGTTGCGTAAATGACTGACTTTAGCAATTGAAACCCGATATAATCACTGCGGAAAAAGTTGCTGATGGTGACGTTCTTTTTCCCCCGGCCGCGTTCATATGATGCAAGCTTCGTCATCAAAATAACACGCTCTTCATTAATCATCCTAAAATTCTCTTTCTATCTGGAAAACAGCGTAGATGCTGCCAACAGCTTATAAAAACCGCATTTTGTCCCGGTCTGACGGCTTCTTAGCCGGGGCTTCCTTAACTGGCGCTTCTTTTTTATAGACGCTGCCAAGGGTATTTGCCATCTCCATCTTGCATTTGTCACAATAAGTACCTGCCCTGATCATCGTCCCGCATTTCTCGCATGAAACACGGATCGGTGAATCTTCGGCAAATTGAAGCCGTTCTTCCCTAATCCATTGATTAATTTGGGATATTTCAACTTCACACTCCTCCGAAACCTGATTGATTGTGGCAACCCGGTGGTCTTGAATGTATTTTTTCACTTCCTGGAATTTCTTTTCCTTTGCTTCCCGGCACTGGGGGCATATCGGCGGGCCAACTACATAATTAAATAGGTTACGGCAAATTCGGCAATTACGAACGTTCATACTTTACCTCCATTTTATTAGGCCTTACCAATTGACAATGCGACAAAATAAACCTTGCTAACGCCGATTGACCGAAGCTCTTCTGCCATGGCGTCAATCGTGCTGCCAGTCGTATAAATGTCATCGATAATCACTACCTTATCTAATTTTACATCATTACCAGTAATTTTGAAAGCCTTTTTCAAATTATTTTGCCTTTCTTTTAATTTAAGATTTTTTAGCGGCAAAGTTGCCCGGACGCGCATGATTAATTTTTCATCATAAGGTATCTTCAAAGTCCGGGAAATCACCTTTGCCAGTTCTCCGGCTTGGTTGTAACCCCTTACCCGTAAACGTTTGCGGTGGAGCGGGACTGGGATTAGGCAATCGGGCTTTAGCCTTAAGATGTCAGCCCCCAGCCGCTTGCTTATTTCCATGCCAAAAAAATCGGCGTACTCACGTCTTCCCTTATATTTAAAGCGGTAAACCGCCCCGGCTATTTTCTCATAATCATAAAGGGCAAACCCGCGGTCAAAGAGGTGGTCCCGTTCGGCACAGTCCTGACAGTATTCTATCTCGTTTTCCCTTAATTGCTTGCCGCATTTCATGCACATTGGCTCAAAAAGATAAGAAAGCTTGGCGTAACAGGGGACACAAATTAATCCCTCATCACAATGTGAATTTTTTGGCTTAATTAAGACATGGCGGACCGGCTCATCACAAACCGGGCAGCGGCGCGGAAAAAGAAGGTCAAGCACAAAACGTACTACTTGCATGAAATTTCGATGATCCTTTCGTAGAGACTGCTATAACGGCTGGTTGGCGAAGCGTTATTAACCATCCTTGTGATGGTTTCGCGCTGCCCAAGAATTGCCACAAGGCGGCGGGCCCTTGTCACCCCGGTATAGAGCAAATTGCGGTTAAAGAGCAAACTAGGCCCGCTTAGAAGCGGCATAATGACGGCAGGGTATTCACTGCCTTGTGCCTTATGGATTGTAATTGCATAAGCAAGTTCAATTTCGTCAAGATTTGACAAGAAATAGGTAACACGGCGGCCCTCATCGTATTCAACAATCATTGCCCCGCTTTTTTCGCTGATTTCCTTAATAATTCCCATGTCGCCATTATAAATTCCGGCCCCGGAATCAATTGCGATATTGTATTTGCTCAAAACCTGCCATTCAAGGCCATAATTATTTTTTATCTGCATAACCTTGTCGCCCTCGCGGTAAAGATTTTCACCGCTCTGGCATTCATTTTTTTTCTGGCTCGGCGGATTAAGATACTCCTGCAAAATCTGATTAAGCTTGATTGCGCCAAGCGGCCCTTTCCGCATTGGGGTCAAAACTTGAATGTCTAAAGGCTCTGCTTCCACATATGAGGGCAGTTTTTCCGTCACTAATTGGATCATATGCTTGTAAATGACATTGGTGTCATTTCTTTCGAGAAAAAAGAAGTCACGGCTTTTGTTGTCAAGAACTAATTCCTCGCCATGATTAATCCGGTGAGCATTTAAGACGATGTCACTTTCTTTGGCCTGCCGGAAGATTTTTTTTAAAATGACCGTTGCAAAAACGTCACTGTGGATTATGTCTTTTAAAACCTGGCCCGGCCCAACGCTGGGAAGCTGGTCCATGTCGCCGACTAGAATTAACCTCGTCCCGTGGCTAATTGCTTTCAGCAAGGCAAGGAATAAATTCGTATCTACCATCGACATCTCATCAACAATAATGACATCGGCCTCCAGCGGATTTTCTTCATCTCTTTCAAAGCGGATTCCCTGCCTTTCGTCACCGGAATCATTTCCGCCCGCCTTAACCTCAAGCAAACGGTGAATCGTCTTTGCTTCATACCCGGTTGCTTCCGTCATCCGCTTGGCCGCCCGCCCAGTTGGGGCAGCCAGCATAATGCTATATTTTTCGCTGGCAAAAAATTTGATAATGCTGTTAATCGTTGTCGTCTTGCCAGTTCCCGGGCCGCCGGAAATAATGACCACCCCTTGGCGGACACTTTCTTCAATTGCTTTTAATTGCAGTTCGTCAGCTTCAATATCCTGGTCAAATAAAATATCCTCAAGCTTTTGCTTGATTTTTCCCCAATCTGATGGATTAATCGGCTCTATCCCATCGTTTAAATCAGTAAGCATCCGGGCGCATTTTAACTCGGCATAATAAAAAAATGCACTGTAGGCTAAAGGGACGTTTCCGCTTTTCCGGATATATATTTTTTTATCCATCTGCATGATTTCAAGCTGGTTGCTGATATTTTCCGCGGGGACTTTGAGAATCTCCGCACATTTTTCCAGCAATGACGGAAGTGGTAAATAAGTATGCCCATCAAGTGAGGCGGTATCAAGGACATAGATAATCCCGCTCCTTATCCGAAACTCCGAGTCAATATTAATGCCAGCGTTTAAAGCAATTTCATCAGCGATCCGGAAACCGATTCCGGAAATGTCCTCGGCCAGCTGATAAGGATTTTCTTTCATAATCGTATAAAGGCGTTCTTTATATGTATTATAGATTTTTACTGCCATCGTATTGGATATTCCGTATTTTTGCAGAAAAATAAAGGCTTTCCGCATTTCCTTTTTGCCCTCGACCTGCTCGGCAACATCGCGGGCTTTCCGTTCGGTGATTCCTTTGATTTCACTAAGGCGTTCGGGTTCTTCTTCAATAATCCGGAAAGTATCATCGCCAAAATACTTCACAATCCGGGCAGCAAGGGCTTGCCCTATGCCTTTGATTGCACCAGAGCCAAGATAACGCTCCATGTCCTCTGCGTCAGTCGGGGCAATTGCCTGATAGGACGAAATCCGAAACTGGCTGCCATAAACCGGGTGGGTGGTATATTCACCCTGCGCTTCAATATTTTCTCCTTCTTCTATTCCGCCAAGGCTTCCGGTGCAAGTGATTTCATCACCATCAGAAAAAAGCGCGAGAACGGTATAGCCGTTTTCGCTATTCTGGTAAATGATGTTTTCTACATATCCGGTGAGAGTTTCCATGATTTTCAGATGTTATAGTTCCGTTTCATTGCTTCAAATAATTGCTGTGCCAAACCAAGCCCTTGGCTTTCTGTCGCGTCAGATGCTATTTTTTGGATCGTCTGGTCGCGGAAATACTCGACCATTTGCGATGTAGACTGGTCTTTTTTGTCCGCAAATAAATCAACTGATTTCTGCATTTCTTTAAAAACCATCTCCAGAAAATAAGCTTCAAATTCCTTACACGCTGTTAGGAGTTCTTCATCTGTTGAATTTGAAAAATTGGTATTTCCGAGCGAATGCCTAAGCTTTGCTGCGCTGTTGCTTTCGGCATTCTGGATATTGCTCATTGCGTTTAATGGGTTAAGTTCCATTTATTCTCTCCCAGCTGCTAAATCAGCTTTCTGATTTAGCAGTTTATTATCTCTTGATATTGTTTGCGGTTTGTAACATTTCGTCAGATGTAGTGATTGCTTTTGAATTAAGCTCATAAGCACGTTGGGCGACAATTAAGTTGACCATTTCATCAGCAACATACACGTTTGAACCCTCAAGATAGCCCTGGCGGATTGCGCTGTTCCTTAAGTTTGCATTTGTTGCTTCGTTAAGGGCCGGGCCGCTGGCTTCGGTCGGGGCAAAAACACTATTGCCTAAGCGTTCTAGGCCGCCAACATTGTTAAACTGCCATAAACCAATCCTAAACCCTAGCGGCTGAGGGGCGCCAGTAGCGTCAGGATACATAATCTGTCCCCATGAATCAATGATAATCTGCGAGGAAATAAGTGCGTTCGCCGAGCCTGTTATGATAATCGGCTGGCCAATCGTGCTTAGGACCGGCTGCCCATCGCTATTCGTCAGCATCATGTCTCCGGTTGCGCCAAGCGCCCAGACGAAATCGCCGTTCCTTGTATATACCAATTCCCCGTCATTATTCTGGATTCCAAAGAAACCAGCCCCATCGATTGCCATCGCCGATGTTGATTGCGATTCAAGCAATGCGCCTTGGGAAAAAAGATTGTTTATCGATGATGTCCGGACGCCCAAGCCAACTTGCGAGCTGGTCGGTTTCGGTTCACCGTTTGCGGTCGTTGTCTCTGTTTGCAAGTTTTGGTATAACAATGACTTAAACTGGGCTACTTGGGATTTATAACCAACCGTATTAACGTTTGATAAATTGTTGGCAATTGTATCAACATTTGTTTGCTGGGCGTTCATGCCTGTTGCGGCACTCCATAAACTTCTAACCATATTATTATCTCCTGCCAAGAATGCTTCTCTTTAGCATTTCTTCTCAATTGCTTTTAGAAATTATTAGCGAAGGTGTCATTGCACCGAGCTTAGAATTTCTTAGCAATTTTTTACCCTAAACGGCCCAATTGATTAGCCGCAATATCTAAGCTTCCATCAAGCGTTGTCATCACCTTTTGGTTTGCGTCATATGCCCGCTGGACCGTTATCATATTCACCATCTCAGAGACAACGGAAACATTGGACATTTCCAGATATCCGGCATAAATCCGCGCCGGGGATTCGATTTCTTCTGCTCCTTCAACCGCTTCAAAAAGATTTTCACCAAACTGCCTTAGATAATTGTAGTCTTCAAAATCTGCGATCTGAATCCGGTCAATCACAAGGCCGTTTTGGAAAATATTTCCATTTACATCAATGACTGTATCTTGGATAAAAGGATTAATATTAATCCTTTGCCCGCCTAGGTTAAGGACAAAATCGCCATCTTGCGTGACCAGCTCGCCGTTTTGATTGAGGGTAAAGTTCCCGTCACGGGTATATTTTGTTGATGTCTCGCCGCTTTTGTTCGTATATTCAATCGCAAAAAAACCGCGGTCAGTTAGTGCAAGATCATAAGGATTGTCGGTTGCCCTCATTGACCCTTGGGAAAAATCGGTATAACCTTCGCCGATTTTGACCCCGGGATTGTTACGCCCAAGATAATGAGTAAGACGGCCGTTGATGGATTTGTCATTGATTTTGTGTGCGTACATCGCATTAAATGACTGGCTGGTCGCACCTTCTTTTTTGTAGCCATTTGTATTGACATTGGCTAGATTGTTCGTCAGCACGTCCATCCGGTTTTGCTGGTTCATCATCCCGGTATAAGTAGCGTATAAACCCTTTAGCATATTTTCCCTCTTTCTCTTCGCGATTTTAGCTTTCTCTGTAACCAGCCAAAAATTCAATATATTTGCCAGTGCCGACAGCAACAGCCGTCATCGGATCTTCGGCAGTCATGGTATTAATCCCGGTTTTTTCGGATATCAGTTCTTCCAATCCATTTAATAAGCTTCCGCCGCCAGTAAGGACTATGCCGCGGTCGGCAATATCGGCGGCCAGTTCAGGCGGTGTTTTTTCTAAGACGCTATGGATTGCTTCAATAATCTGCATGGTCGTTTCTTTAAGCGCTTCTTCGGTCTCTTCCGAAGATACTTTAACCGTTTTCGGCAAGCCAGTCACCAAGTTCCTGCCCCTTACGTCCATATAATCTATTTCGGTCCTTTTAAAGGCAGAGCCAATCCGGATTTTTATGTCCTCGGCAGTTCTTTCACCGATTAAAAGGTTATGTTTTTTGCGCATATAGCGTACTAATGCGTCATCAAAGTCATCTCCGGCAATCTTAATCGATGCGCTGACCACCGTCCCGCCTAGTGAAATAACTGCTACGTCACTTGTTCCCCCGCCGATGTCAACAATCATATTGCCGCAAGGTTTGGCAATGTCGATTCCTGCGCCAATTGCGGCGGCAATCGGTTCTTCGATAATCGAAACCTCACGCGCCCCGGCTTGCATTGTTGCGTCTTCAACCGCTTTCTTCTCAACCTCGGTGACCCCGCTGGGTACACAGACGGATATGCGCGGCTTCCTAAAGCTTTTGCGTCCCATCGCTTTTTGGATAAAGTACTTCATCATCTTTTCGGTTACTTCGTAATTCGAAATAACGCCTTGGCGAAGCGGCCTGACGGCAATAATATTGCCAGGCGTCCGCCCCAGCATTAAGCGGGCATCTTCGCCAATTGCTTTGATTTTATCCGTATCACGGTCAAAAGCGACAACTGACGGTTCTTTTAAAACAACGCCGCGTCCTCTTATATATACCAGTATGCTTGCTGTCCCTAGGTCGATTCCAATATCTGTAAATTGCATTGTTTTCCAATATCCTTTCTGTGCCACACCTGTTCCACATTTGTGCCTAAGCCGATAAATAGCTCCAAAATGATTATAACCGATTAGAAAGGAATTTCAAAGTATTTTCATAAAAAAATAATATATAATTTCTGGAAGATATCCCATCAAATCAAAAACGCAAGGACATAAACTAATAGCATCCTTGCTTTTCTGATTAATATATCGGCAAAAATAATGAAAACTTTAGCTTATTTTGGAGTTTCGCCATTAAAAATCGATGAGAGGTAAGTGCCATGATAATTTTCTTTTTCGATATATGGCCTAAGCAGCTCAATTACTAACTCATCTTCATTAATAACAACAAAATAATCTGCTTGGACAACTGATGAAAGAAATTCTTCCGCCGTTTCAATGTTATCACGATAAGTATAATTTCTCGCCCAATACAAATATCTCAGCAAATAATTAAGATATTTATCTTCATTAAAATCGCCTGACGTATAAATAAAATAAGAAGCGTCAGGATTATAATCCTCCATTGCTGTTTCTGCCTTATAACGCCGTGTGTCAATATAAGGCGGTTTTGATAAACTATCGATAATTCCTTTGTGATAGACCGTAACGGCTGCCAATATGCCCAATAAAGCACATAAAGAATTGAGAATGAGCTTATTAATTTCTTTGGAACGGTTAACTAAAAGAACTAACTGGATAATATAATAGCCCTCTAGATATAATGTTATCATATTTATATATCGCCCATATCCAGCGAGAGCTAATGCTTCTTCAGTCCGAAATGATAATAAATACATAAAATATAATCCCAAAATATATGAGACCAAAACCAAATTGGCGAAACCTATTGCTTTAAGCAAATACTTATCTTTGTGTTTAAGCAAGAATAGTAAAAACCATATGCCAACAAGCCCGATGTTCCAGATTAAATAATTCCTAATTTGAATAGTTCTTTTCAAATCAACCGTCCGGTCAATAAAAGCGGCGGTAATGCTTTTTACTTCTGATTCTGACTTTCCTAAAAATGTATCTTTATAATTTTCGGCATTCATCGCATGGTCGCCAATGTTGCCTGATGGGAACACTAAGTCCAAGTGACGACTCCACAAAAAAGAGCATAAAAGGGGAAAAGCAACTATTACGGCTAATGCAATCACTTTTGCATTCCGGTTTAATTTCTTCTGGCTTCCACGATAAAGATACAGCCAATATAAAAGACCAATTAGCCAAAAAAACATTCCAGAATTTTTAAGCAAGATAAGCGTTGCCATGATTGGCATGGTTATGATGGCGGCCTTAAAAATATTATCACGGTAAAAAATTATTATTAAAAGGCCAGCCAAGCTGAATAAAGTCAGCACTGTATCAACAACTAAATCGAATATTGGCGATGGCCCGTTAAGCAGGTAAATTGACCCCAATATTAATATGGCCATTGTTACGAAATACTTTATTTGCCTGCTTTTTTTGTCATTATCATTTCCCGGTTTGCTAAATGCAAATAGGCAATATAAACATGATAAAATTAATACAAACTGGGCAATCAGAGCGTTAAGTTCACTATATCCACTGAAATAATTGATAAAATAGATAAATAACGCACTCCCCGGCGGATATGACGCAGCTCCAACGTTTATCGATAAATAAGTTGGCAATCTGTTTGTCAGTTCCATTTCTTTTATAATCATCATCCAATGGGTAAAATTATCATAATGAATAAGCCGGACATTTTGAACTTGAATCAGAAAGAAAATCCCAATCGCTAAAATAATCAGAAATTCAGGTGAATAAAAATACCTTAAATATTGCTTAAAAGCTGCTGCTTCTATTTGAACCATGCAAAAACTAAATAAGATAACGCCGCCGATAAAAATTACCCAAGCCATATGTGGCAAAATATTAAGCAATCCGGCGAAAAACATCAGCAAAATAATGATAGAAAAAACAAATATTGGGATAAACTCTTTTTTAATGCCAAGCTTCTTGTGAACTGTAATTCCATAGCCTAGTAAGCTTAAAAATAAAAAAATAATCATAAAGATTTTCATGTGGATACCTCGCTATAGATTTTTCTTCGCAAATACCCATTCGCGCTGGATAACGAAGCTTGCAAAAAATAAGATTGTATCGACTAATATCTTTGAGTAAATCTCACTCAAAGGGGAGGCAAAATAAACTATTGTTGTAAATATGCTCGAAGCCGCCACTTGTGCCAAGACCAGCAAATAATATTTCCAAATTGTGCTTTTGATCTGGTAGCTGGCAAAAACCGCGCGATTATTAAGGAAATAATTCCAAATCGAGGATAATGTTCTTGCCATTATCGTTGAGATAGAAATGTATTCTGAAAAATTATTTTTTGTCATGGAGATAAACAAAGAAAAAAGTAAAATATCAATTAAAAATGATGATAATGCCGAAAAAGAATATTTTATTAACGTCCGATAAATTTTTATTGAATCAGTCAAAGGATTAAAATGCGTCCCTTTGTTTTGATTCGCATAAATTGTTTCGATTGGGACTTCCTTTATGCCATAATTGCTATTTTTGCATTCAAGGAGCATATTCATTTCATATTCAAATCGCTCACCAGGAACAGTAATCATTGCTTTTACGATGTCAGTCGGCAAAACCCTAAGTCCTGTTTGCGTATCAGACACGTAAATGCCGCAGAGAAAATGAAGTGCGTTTCGCGTTAATATATTGCCGAAAAGGCTTTTAACTGGCGGCCTTTCTTCCTTTTGCTTATGCGAAAAACAACTAAAGCCACGGCATCCAAGAATGATTGAGTTACCATTAGGTGACAGGTTTTTAATGCACTTTATAATATCATTTACCGCGTGTTGACCGTCCGAGTCAATAGTAACAATGCCGTCAAATCCTGTTAGTTCATTTAAATAATAATTAAAGGCTGTTTTTAATGCCCGTCCTTTGCCCAAATTAACAGCGTGTTTTAGCAATATGCAGTTGTATCTGGATTTTGCCTCTTCAAATAAGTGTGAATATTCTGCACCGCTTCCATCATCGACAATCAGAATCTCAACAAGTAAATCTTCATCTTGTTGTAAAGCTGAACGCAAATCCCCAACCAGTTGCAACAGCTTCTTTGTTGGCTCCAATGATGGAATGGCCGCGAGAACTTTTAGCCTTGTCCCCCCCCCCCCATAAACCTTATTTTTTGTTAAATTCATGCTTTAACTCCTAGCGTAACCTGAACGACTCCCTATTAAGCCGTTATTGATATTAACACATAAACTACGATTTTACAAGATTAATTATTGTAGAATCTCTTCATTAATTCTATACTTCCGGCCTTTATTTACCCCGGTTGCAATAAGCAATCTATTTTCGGTCAATTTTCTGAAATAAACCCTAATGCTTGACAATGATTTATTTATTTTTGTGCTTAAATTCTCTGCGGTAATATAATCTTCTATCGTGTAACTATGGACAATGACTTGCAGTATTTCCTTGTCATTTTTTGTTAAGCCTTTTAGATATTCGTCCTTAATTTGAATTATTGCCTTTATGCTTACGTGGAATGAGTCAATCGTCTTAGATATCATTTCAAGCATATACTCAATAAAAGGTGCTGAATCATTAATTTTTCTTGAACTTTCAATCGCGCCATAATACTCTTTTTGATTTTCATATACAAGTGTTTCAATCGGGATTAATTCAAATAATGGATTGTAATGATAGAGAATTACCGACTGCCAAAGCCTGCCGATTCTTCCATTTCCATCAGAAAAAGGATGGATTGTTTCGATTTCATAATGGACGACACAAGCTTTTATTAATGAGTTCAAGTTTGAAGAATTTGCCCAGCCAAATAAATCAGCTACCAAGTCATGTACAAATTCGGGCCGGGCTCCAATATGAATAGGGATGCCATCTTCATATACAGCTACGTCACCTGCCCGAAACTTTCCGGAATCCCTAATTAAATCTGTCATAAGCTGCTTATGCGCAATTAAAAACGATTTTACATCATACGGTTTATATGTGCTTATTTGAAGATACGCTTCATAGGCATTTTTTACTTCGATGATTTCCTCCGGCAAAGCTATAACTCTTTTTCCATTAATAATGCTTTCAACTTCTTTCTCGGTTAGAGGATTGGCTTCAATTGCACACGAAGAATTAACTGACTTAATTTTGCTTGCTTTTCTTAAATATAAGTCTTTTTTCCTATCTAAGCTAGCTTCTAAATAACCTATCTTCTTATTTATTTCGGCAACAAGATTAATCATGTTATCATTAATTTCAAAAGGTGGTTTATTCATAAGTCCATTATACTACAAACTATAGCATCAATCAATAAATTAGCGATATAATTAGCGATAAAACTAGCGATATAATTAGCGATAAAATATTTTTTGCAAAAACCTGCACAGCCCACCTATTATTCGTGGGGAAAATCTGCACAACCCACCCATTATTCGTGGGGAAAATCTGCACAACCCACCCATTATTCGTGGGGAAAATCTGCATTTAGTATTGCAAAGCCCCAAAAATAGTGTATAATCAATGATAAAAGGATAATGGGGTTATTGTGGAAAGCTTCGCTTGTGAAGTGCAGGGGTGTAAATGCTGAAACGAAAAATGTATGATGATTTATTATTATGGAAATCTCGTCCTGACAAAAAATGTTTGGTCGTAAAGGGTGCAAGGCAGGTCGGAAAAACCTTTATCATAGAACTGTTTGCCCGCGAAAACTACCGGAATGCGATAACAATTAACTTTGTCCAAAACCCAGCTTACAAAGCCATTTTTGATGGCGACTTGGACATAGAGACCCTTATCAAGCAAATATCACTTCGCATTCCCGGAGTGAAGCTTGTCCCAGGCGAAACCCTGCTGTTCCTTGACGAAATACAGGACTGCCCTGCCGCCAGAACCGCACTTAAATTTTTGACGCAGGACGGCCGTTTTGATGTGATTGCTTCCGGCTCTCTGCTTGGAATCAACTACAAGGAAGTACCGTCATATCCTGTGGGGTACGTGGAACATTTGGAAATGTATTCCCTTGATTTTGAGGAATTTCTTGGGCCAATGGCGTTTTATCCAGCTCTATTGCCGATATCAAGGAGCATTTTGAAACGAAGGAAAAAGTGCCGCCGGCAATGCACGAACGAATGATGGAACTATTCAAGGAATATATCGTTGTCGGGGGTATGCCCAACGCAGTAAATGAGTTCGTCACCACGCACAACTTTGCCAACGTCCTAAAGATACAGCGTGGCATTCTCGCAGGTTATGAGGACGACATTGCCAAATATGCCAAAGATTCTGAAAAAGCCAAAGCAAGGGCTTGCTTTTTATCCATACCCAAGCATTTGTCCAAGGATTATAAGAAATTTCAATATAGCATTGTGGAACGCGGCGGAACTGCCCGCAAGTTCGGCGGAAGCCTGATGTGGCTTTATGACGCTGGTGTCATAAATTTTTGCCATAATCTCTCTCTTCCCCAGCTTCCGCTTGAGGGCAACGCAAGAAGTGATGCCTTTAAAGTATATATGTGTGATACCGGGCTTTTAATGGCAATGCTAGAGGACGGTTCGCAAGAAGACGTTATCGACGGCAATCTTGGCATATATAAAGGAGCGATTTACGAAAATATCATCGCGGATATTTTGGGGAAATCGGGTAAAAAGCTTTACTATTTTGAGCAAAACGGCAAGCTGGAAATCGACTTTTTTATCCGCAGAAACAAAATGGCTACGGCTATTGAAGTCAAATCAGCAGATAATACCAAAGCTAAATCAATGGACGCTGTTTTTGAAAAATACAATGTCAAACAGGGGATTAAATTATCTGCAAAAAATATCGGCGGATCAAAGGCTTTTGACAGCTTCCCCCTTTATATGGCGATGTTCCTTTAAACTTACTTCTTCTCCAAAATCTTCCGGATATAATGCCCGGTATATGATTTTTTTTCTTTTGCGACTTGCTCCGGCGTCCCGGCGGCAATCACCGTTCCGCCCATGTCGCCGCCCTCAGGGCCCATGTCAATAATGTAATCGGCCGTTTTAATAACGTCAAGGTTATGTTCAATGACAACAACTGTATTCCCGCCGTCTGTAAGCTGGTGGAGAATATCAACCAGCTTGTGGACATCAGCAAAATGCAGCCCTGTCGTTGGTTCGTCCAGAATATAAATCGTTTTCCCGGTGCTTCTTTTTGAAAGCTCGGTTGCTAGTTTTACGCGCTGGGCTTCACCGCCGGAAAGGGTCGTTGCCGGCTGGCCCATCTTGATATATGAAAGGCCGACTTGGTGAAGAGTTTCGATTTTACGGCGGATTGTCGGCACATTTTCAAAAAAAGCATTTGCTTCCTCAATCGTCATATCAAGAATATCATAAATATTTTTACCTTTATATCTGACATCAAGGGTTTCACGGTTGTAACGGCGGCCGCTACAGACTTCACAAGGCACATATACATCGGGCAAAAAGTGCATTTCGATTTTGATAATCCCATCGCCGGAACAGGCTTCACAGCGTCCGCCTTTGACATTAAAGCTAAATCGCCCCTTTTTATAGCCTTTAATTTTTGCGTCCGGCGTGGCGGCAAACAAGTCCCGGATATGGTCAAAAACTCCGGTATAGGTCGCCGGATTGGAACGCGGAGTCCGCCCGATAGGGGACTGGTCGATATCAATTACTTTGTCGAGCTGTTCAAAACCGCTTACATCTACGTGCTTCCCCGCAATTGTCCGGGCCCGGTTAAGCTCCCTTGCCAGCCGTTTATAAAGAATTTCATTAATTAAAGAGCTTTTGCCCGAACCGGAAACCCCGGTTACACAGCTAAGGACGCCAAGCGGAATATCAACATCAATGTTTTTTAGATTGTTTTCCGCACCGCCGATTACCTTAAGGAATTGGGTTGGCTTCCGGCGTTTCTTTGGAATCGGAATCGCTATTTTTCCGCTTAAATATTGCCCGGTAACCGATTCCGGCGTTGCCATGATATCATGGACATCACCAACGGCAATCACTTCACCGCCATGCGAGCCAGCGCCAGGGCCAATGTCAACAATATAATCCGCCGCCATCATCGTATCTTCGTCATGCTCAACAACCAAGAGGGTATTCCCCAAGTCGCGTAGATTTTTTAAGGTCTTAAGCAGCTTATCGTTGTCGCGCTGATGGAGGCCAATGCTCGGTTCATCAAGGATATAGCAGACCCCAACAAGGCCAGAGCCAATCTGGGTTGCCAAGCGGATACGCTGGGCTTCGCCGCCGGATAAAGAAGAGGTCGCCCGGGCCAAGGTCAGGTAATTAAGCCCGACATCAATCAAAAAGCCAACGCGGGCGCGGATTTCTTTCAGGACTTGTTTGCCAATCAAGTATTGCTGGTCGCTTAACTTCATTTCGGTAAGGAAATTATAAAGCTTGCTAATCGACATTGAGGTAATTTCAAAAATATTGCAATCAGAAATGGTCACGGCAAGGGATTCCCGCTTAAGGCGCATCCCTTTACATTCATTGCAAGGGGTAATGCTCATAAAGCTTTCATAATCAGATTTCATGTACTCGGAAGATGTTTCACGGTAACGGCGTTCCATATTGCGGATTAATCCTTCAAAAGCAACCGGATATACTCCGCGTCCGCGCTGGCCTTGATAATGAACCTCAACCTCACGGCCGCCAGTCCCATAAATCAGAATATTCTGCACTTCTTCCGTCAGTTCGCAGTATGGCGTTTCAAGGCTAAAGTTGTAAGCTAAAGCCAAAGCTTGCAAAATAGCATTTGTAAAACTGCCTTGGTCAGAGCTGGAATGCCAGCCCGATGCCGAAATCGCACCCTCATTTATGCTCATCCGTTTGTCGGGAATCATCAGATCAACGGAAAACTCCATTTTGTAGCCAAGGCCAACACAAACAGGGCAAGCACCAAAAGGATTATTAAAAGAAAAGCTTCGGGGTTCAATCTCATTAATGCTGACCCCGCAGTCAGGGCAAGCAAAACTAAGGCTAAAATTCAAAGGTTCTGAATCAACAACATCAACAACTAGCAAGCCATCAGCTAGTTCCATGACATTTTCAATTGAATCTGTGAGGCGTTTTTCAATGCCGCTTTTGACAATCAGGCGGTCAACGATGACTTCTATATTATGCTTGATATTTTTATCGAGTTTTATGTCTTCAGAAAGCTCATAAAGGTTTCCGTCAATGCGGACACGCACATACCCGCTTCTTTTGGCGCGGTCAAATACTTTCGTATGCTCGCCTTTCCTGCCCCTAACAACTGGGGCAAGCAGCTGTAATCTAGAGCCTTCGGGCAGTTCCATAATCTGGTCCACCATTTGGTCAATCGTCTGGCGGCGGATTTCTTTGCCGCAGTCAGTACAATGCGGAATGCCAACCCGGGCATAAAGCAGGCGAAAATAATCGTATATCTCGGTGACAGTCCCAACGGTCGAGCGGGGATTCCGGTTGGTTGATTTCTGGTCGATTGATATCGCCGGGGAAAGGCCCTCGATTTTTTCGACATTTGGTTTCTCCATCTGGCCAAGGAACTGGCGGGCATAGGAAGAAAGTGATTCCATATAGCGACGCTGGCCTTCGGCATAAATAGTGTCAAAAGCAAGGGATGATTTCCCTGAGCCGGACAAGCCCGTCAAAACAACTAGTTCGTTGCGCGGGATATCCAGGTCAAGATTTTTGAGGTTGTGTTCGCAAGCACCGCGGATTTTGATGAAATCGCGGCGGGCTTCTTTCTTGGGCTGATTCTTTTGTGGTGTTTCCATGATGTTCTCCGTCATTGCGGGCTTGACCCGCAATCTTATTCCTATTTGTCATTGCTATTTAAAGCCGCGTCATTGCGGGCTTGACCCGCAATCTCATCATGCAAATACTTCTTAATCTCCGTCATATGGTCACGCAACCCCGCCGCTTTTTCGAAATCAAGCTCGGCGGCGGCTTTTTTCATTTTCTTCTGGATTTCGGCGACTTTTTTCTCTAGCTCATCGCGGTTCATTGATTCAAAATCCTTGTCGAAAACCATTTCTTCCGGTTCAAGATCTTTTGTCACGCTAATAAGGTCGCGGACAGCTTTGCGGATTGATTGGGGCGTAATATTATTTTTTTCATTGTATTCTTGCTGGATAGCGCGGCGGCGGTACGTTTCATCAATCGCCATCTGCATTGAGTCAGTCATATGGTCAGCATACATAATGACATGGCCGTCAACATTCCTGGCTGCCCGGCCAACGGTCTGAATCAAGGAAGTACCGGAACGCAGAAATCCTTCTTTATCCGCGTCTAAGATCGCAACCAGAGAAATCTCCGGAATATCAAGGCCTTCACGCAGCAAGTTAATCCCGACCAAAACATCAAAAACATCAAGGCGCATATCACGGATAATCTCGGCCCTTTCTAGGGTCTCAATATCCGAATGGAGATATTTGATCCGGATTCCGACATCACGCATATAATCGGTCAGGTCTTCTGCCATCCGTTTGGTCAAGGTCGTAATTAAGACTTTTTGCTTTACGGCAATGACTTTATTTACTTCCATAATCAGATCGTCAATCTGCCCCTCAACAGGGCGGACAAATATCTCCGGGTCAAGCAGCCCGGTGGGGCGGATAATCTGCTCGGTGCGGAAAAGCTCGTGATGTTCTTCATAAACTGATGGGGTTGCGGAAACGAAAAGCATTTGGTTTATCCGCTCTTCAAATTCATGGAAAGCCAGAGGGCGGTTGTCTTTCGCCGAAGGCAAGCGGAAGCCAAAGTCAACTAAAGTCGCTTTCCTTGCTTGGTCGCCAGCGTGCATTCCGCGAATCTGGGGAATCGTCATATGCGATTCATCAATGATAATCAAAAAATCATCGGGAAAGAAATCAATCAAGGTAAAGGGTGGTTCACCCTCTTTCATTCCGTTAAGATGACGAGAGTAATTTTCAATTCCGGAGCAAAAACCTGTTTCCCTAAGCATTTCAATGTCAAAATTCGTCCGTTCGGAAATCCGCTGGGCTTCTAAAAGCTTGTCCTCGCTCTTAAAATAACGAATCTGCTCTTCTAGCTCTTGCTCGATGTCGCGAAGGGCGGGTTCCATCGTCCCGGAATCAATGACATAATGGGAAGCCGGATAAATGAAGACGTATTCCAGCACGTTTTTAATTTTGCCGGATAAAACATCGATTTCTGATATTCTTTCTATTTCATCGCCGAATAATTCGACCCTGATTGCCGTATCACTTGCGGCGGCCAGGAAAATCTCAATCGTATCACCGTGGACGCGGAAAGTTCCGCGCCGGAAATCCATCTCATTCCGCGTATATTGAATCTCAACCAGCTTGCGCAAAATATCATCCCGTTCGCGGTTCTGCCCCGGCCTAAGTGACAAGGTCATCTCGCGGTAATATTCGGGGCTGCCAATCCCATAGATACAAGATACGCTGGCAACAACGATAACATCACGCCGATCAACCAATGAGGCAGTCGCCGAATGGCGGAGCTTGTCAATCTCATCATTGATTGATGAATCCTTTGCAATATAGGTATCGGAAGAGGGAACATAGGCTTCCGGCTGGTAATAATCATAGTATGAGACAAAATACTCAACGGCATTCATGGGGAACATTTCTTTAAACTCACCGTATAACTGGCCCGCCAAGGTTTTATTGTGGGCAATCACAAGGGTTGGCTTGTTTAGCTCCTTGATAATATTCGCCATCGTAAAAGTCTTGCCCGACCCGGTAACACCCAGCAAGGTCTGGAATTGGTTACCTTTACGGAAGCCGTCAACAAGGGCGGCAATCGCTTCTGGCTGATCACCGGTGGGGATAAATGGGGCTTGGAGGTTAAATTCGCTCATAGACTCAAGTATATCATATGATTTTGGATTTGTACAGGGGTAAATCGAACTTTTGTTCACGAACTTTTGTTCGCGAGCCTTTGGTCTTAATATATAAGTTCCGTCAGCACTTCTACTGCCATTTCCATCTGATTATCAATCCCTTCCTCATAATAAGCATCACGGTCAAGCATGACTTCGATGTCGGGGATAATCCCAGTATCGCCGATATTGCGGCCGAGCGGGGTAAAATAATTGCTGACGGTCAGTTTGACGGCAGTATTGTCAGAAATATTGATTATTCGTTGGACTGACGCTTTGCCAAAAGTTGCTTGCCCAATGATTGCGCCTTTATCATGGTCCTGAATCGCCCCGGCCAGGATTTCCGCCGCGCTGGCGGAAAACTCATTTACTAAGACAGCCAAATGAAGATCAAGCTCATTTCGCCCGTCCCCGGTATATTCATTCCGGTTGCCTTGGCGGTCTTCGGTATAAACGATCATGCCTTTTGGCAAAATCTGGCGGGCAATCTCCGTCACGGAATTGATATTTCCGCCGGGGTTTGAACGCAGGTCGAGAATAAGGCCGCGGATTCCCAGTTCCTTTAGGTCACTTAAAGCTTCGGTGAAATGGCCGACGGTTAAATTGTCAAACTCCGAGATATAAATATAGCCGATATTTTCATCTTCTGTGATACCAGACTCAACCGTCCTTTTGTCAACTCTCCGGCGGACTAATTCAAATGTAAGATAATCAGCCGCATTTTCGCGGTAAACCGTCAGGCTGACAATTGTATCTTCCTGCCCGCGGACGATTGCAACAACCTCACTTGAGGTAAAATTAGTTACATCGATATCATCTACTTTAACGATATAATCACCCTCGCGAAGGTCTGATTCCGAAGCCGAGCCGCCATCAATAATCCCGCTGATTACGGCAAGTTCCCTATCAACATCATAGCTGATTAATGCCCCGATACCGTAAAAGACTCCTTCCATATTGGCATTGGCAGCTGCCAGTTCTGCCGCGCTAAAATATTGCGAATATGGATCGTTTAAGGCTTCGACCATGCCGCGGTAAAGGCCTTCTTCCAATTGCTCATTCGAGATAGTGCCTGCCCGGTAAAAATTCCTTTCGATTATATCTTCAATCGCTTCTATTTTGATAAGTGAACGCTCATTAAGCACCGAATCATATTCGTCCGCAAATTCAAGCGGTTTTTGATAAATATGGACTAAGACATTTTTATGAAGGTACTGGCCAAGAAAAGCAACGCTGGCGATAAAAATAGCGCAAATCAGGCCGCATAAAAAGCCAGACCCAAAACCTTTGCGTTTACGTTTAGGATTTCCGTTATTTATCTCTTTTATATTATTTTCCATATTTTTCCAATCCAATCCTAGCTTCCAAAATACCCCCACGGGCTTACATATTGGCCAGCAACCCTGACGCTAAAATGAAGATGCGGGCCGGTCGAGCGTCCGGTTGAGCCAACATGGGCGATTACTTGCCCCGCTGAAACCTCCGCTCCCTCTGAAACAAGCAATTTCGAGGCGTGCATATAAAGCGTAAATACTGAATCGCCATGGTCAATCATCAGATAGTTCCCCATTGTCGCCGAATAATCCGCGGCCACCACCTTGCCTTGGTAAGCAGCGACGATATTTGCTCCGGTCGGGGCAGCAATGTCAATCCCATTGTGAAAAAGATTGACCCCCAAAATTGGGTGCATCCGGTTACCATATTCACTGCTGATCGTCCGCGAAGAGGGGACAGGCCAGTTAAACTTTCCGCCATCAAAGCGGCGGCGGTTTTCGGCGGCAAGGCGGGCGCGTTCGTCAGCAACCGCTTTTTCCAAAATCTTGATTGCGTCATTTTGGGCGGCAATTTCCGCTTCGTATTCACGGATAGCCCTTTCCTGCGATGTAATATCATTTTCAATCGCTTCGATTTCCCGGCCTTTTTCCGCAATTAACTGATTTAGAGCTTCCCTTTCAGCTTCTACAGCTTCCCTTGCTTCATCGAGAAATTCTTTTTCCGCTTCCAAGATTTCTTTGCATAAAGCAACATAATCCGTTGTCGCGATAAATTCATCTAGCTTAATCTCGTCATATTTTGATAAAGCTTCGATATAGTCAGCCCGGTTCAGCATATCAGAAAGGCTTTCCGCCCCCAAGAGCATGGTCAGTAAAAATATTTCCCCCTGCTCATAACTGAATTTTACCCGGTCTTTCATTCCGGCATATTGGGCATTCTGCACTTCGATTGCGTATTCAAGCTCGGCTGTTTTCTCAATAATTTCTTCTTCTTTGGCGGAAATCAATGCTAAAAGCTCAACAATATTTTGCTCAACAATCGCCAAGCTCCGGTCCATTTCTTCAATGAACCGCTTAAGGTCATTTCTTGCGTTAGTTAAATTCTGCTTAATTCTTTCTATACTGGTTAAAGTATCTTGCAGCTTTTTTCTTTCATCGCGGTTGTTGGCAATTTCGTTTTCCATTGACCTGATTTTGTCGTTGGTAAAACCAAACGACTCTTGCGGGACGCGAAATAAAGCTGTTATTAATACTATTATGGCAAAACCAATATAAAATAGTTTTTTCATACGCGAAGATGTTTCCTAACTGTTGTTACGCTTCCGATTAAACCAATTCCAGCCCCCATCGCAAAGGACACCGGGACTAAGGTTTGGAAAAGCAGCTCCACCGGAAGAAAATTAAATATTGAAGCGACGGCGGTAAAATCCCTGATGACAAACCCAACGACCGTCTCATAAAGGAAATAAACCAAAACTAAAGGCGTAATCGCGCCGATAATCCCAATCAGAATCCCTTCAATGACAAATGGGGAGCGGACAAAAAAATCAGTCGCGCCAATATATTTCATGATATTTATTTCCTCGCGCCGGACTGAAATGCCGATCGTGACCGTATTGCTGATTAGGAAAATAGAAACAAGCAATAATATCCCAATGATTCCGACCGTGGCATAAGCAACCAGCGAATTAACCCCGGCCAAAACATCAGCAAGGATATTCGAGCGGTTAATTTTGCGGATTTCGGGAATTGACTGCAAATAAGTAATCAAGGTATGCTGGGTTGAAACATCGCTAAGATAAGCCTTATGGTTCATCGAATCTTTTAGGGGATTGTCGTCGCCATATAAAGCCGCGTGTTCACCTAGGGCAATCCGAAATTCATCCCATGCCTCATCAGCGGTGATAAACTCAACCCGCGAAACCTCCGTCCGCCGGGAAATCATTGTGCCGATTTCGTTCATGCGGTGATCCGAAGTGCCTTCTTCATAAAAAACAGTAATATGAATGTCTTCCTGCGTGGATTTTACCAAATTTTGGAAATTCATCAGCACTGCGTAAAATATCCCGAACAGGAATAAACACGCGCCGATGGTGGCGATTGAAGCTAATGAAAATAGCTTGTTGCGTCCGATGTTTTTTATTCCTTGGCGCAAAGTATAAAATAATGTGCTAATCCTCATCTAAATACATCCCCCTTTCTTCATCGCTGACAATTATGCCCCGCTTCATGGTGACGACCCTTTTCTGCATGGCATTGACGATTTCGCGGTTGTGGGTAACAACAATGACTGTTGTGCCATTTTCATTAATTTGCTCCATCAGCTTCATGATTTCCCATGAATTTTTGGGGTCAAGGTTTCCGGTCGGCTCGTCCGCAAGAAGGATTGTCGGGCGGTTGACCAAAGCGCGGGCTAAGGCAACCCGTTGCTGTTCACCGCCGGAAAGCTGGCGCGGTTTGGCCTTATATTTTCCGGCAAGCCCAACCGTTGCCAGAATGCTTGGGACATTGCGCCTTATTTCTTTTCCGGAAACTTGGATTACGCGCTGGGCAAAAGCAACATTGTCATAAACCGTAAGCTCCTTTAGCAAACGGAAATCTTGGAAGACAATGCCGATATTACGGCGGAATTTGGGGATTTTCCGGTGCTTAATCCGCCCAAGGTCATAACCGATGACATTAATATAACCACTTGTCGCCACCAGCTCCCGGAGCAGCAAACGGATAAGGGTTGATTTCCCCGAGCCGGAATCGCCGACAATAAAGACAAACTCACCGCGTTTGATTTTGAGGTCAACTCCATCTAGGGCTGGAGCTCCGGCCGAATAAGCTTTAACGACATTTTCCAGCGTGATGATTTCATCATCTTCGAACTGCCTTTTCCGCCGCCTGCGTGATTCATTTCTCATTCTTGTGTACCTTTCTTACTTTATTCAAAAGCATATGGATTAATAGTCAAAGCTTTCCATATAACGCATATATTTTACGACCATCATAACGATCTGGAAAGTAACTGCATCATCAAAGTCACGTAAATCAAGGCCAGTAAACTTATGGACTTTTTCCAAACGATAGACAAGGGTATTGCGGTGGATAAATAATTGGCGTGAAGTCTCCGAAATATTCAGGCTGTTTTCAAAAAACCGCGCTATCGTTGCAAGGGTTTCTTTTTCGATATCGTCAGGATTTTTGCCATCGAATATCTCCCGGATAAATATTTTGCACAAAGGAATCGGAAGCTGATAAATCAAGCGGCCAATCCCCAGTTGGTGATAAGCAATTATTCTGCGGCCGTCCGAGAAAATTTTGCCGACTTCCATTGCCATCTTTGCCTCTTTGTAAGAGCGGCTGACCTCTTTTATCTCATTAACTAAAGTGCCGTATGAGATCAAGATCCCAGTAAAGCCTTCTTTTTTGAGGTAATCCTCCAAAGCCCTTGCCGTACTTTCGATGTCCTTTGGCTGGTCGCCATTCGTTAGGTCTTTAACAATGACAACATTGCTTTCTTCTACGGAGGTGACAAAATCACGGGTATTTTCAGCAAAAAAAGTGCGGATGCTATCCAGCGTATTATCCTCACGGACATCTTCGGTTTCAGCAATCATTACAATCCGCTTAACTTCGGTTTTGATATGTAGTTTTCTTGAGCGGTTGTAGATATCAATCAACAGCAGGTTATCAAGCAATAAATTTTTGATAAAATTGTCTTTGTCAAATCGCTCTTTGTAGGCAACCATGAGATTTTGGACTTGAAAAGCCGCCAATTTCCCAATTGTATAAAAATCTTCGCCAGCCCCCTCAACCATAAGGACAAATTCTACTTGTGAATCGTCAAATATTTTGAAATATTGATGCCCTTTAATCTCTTGCGAATCTGCCATTGAACGAGCAAACTCATGCGCCTGCGCCTTACATTCGTACATTTTCCCGCCGCTTTGGGCAATGGTTTTCCCTTCAGTATCCATTATGCAAAAGTTCACCCGTGCGATGGCGCTAAGCCCCTCAAGTGTCTTTTGCAGTACCTTATTTGAAATCATTTTTTCCCTCTTAGAAGTGATGTAAAAAATAGCAGTTACAAATATCTTAATACAAAACTGATAAAAAATCCAGCTTTTTAGGAAAAAGATTGTGTTTTGTCTGTGAAATTAAATTTTTAAAATAGGGGGTTAAGGATTTAAGAAAATCTGCCGATATAAGATATAAGGCGGAGTGCCTTAGCAAATGGAGGTGCATATGGATATACCTTTATTATCAATGAATATGGCGCAGATTGATACCAGCAGCAAGGTTGGGATTGCGATACTTAGTAAATCACTTGACATGGTTGAAGAAAGTGGCGCGGCGATGGTCCAGATGATGAACCAATCAATGGAACTCCAAGTCAACCCTCATTTAGGGGGAAATATTGATTTGGCCATCTGAAATTTTTATTTTCCTGGCTTTTAAAAGATTGCCAATCGACCGCTTAAAGTCATTCTTTGACATCTTAAAGGCGGCCTTAATTTGTTCGGGCGTGGCTGTTTTGTCGGTATATGGCAGACTTCCTTTAAAGTCAGTACTTATAATAGAAAGAACACGTCCAGCGTTTTCGTCAATTTTCAGATAAGATTTATCCCGGATGGCAAGGTCGATTTTGCCATCTTTTTTAATTGCGGTAATCCGGGCGGTGACAATGTCACCAACCTTTAGCTCATCATATATTTCTTTGGGCGGAATCAATGCTGAATATTTGCCGTCAACAACTACGAAAGCCCCAAAATTATCGCTGATTTCATAAACCTCGCCCGTGACATTCGCATTGGGCAGATAAGGCGAATCGGTGGCAAGATAATGATAAATTTTCATTGTTGCGCATAAGCGGTCGCTTTTGTCGATATATAAGGCAACATTTACTTCTTCAGCAGCATTAACCGGGCGGGTCTGCTCGCGGAAAGGAAGAAAAAGGTCTTTTTCAAGCCCCCAATCAAGAAAAGCCCCGATGTCTGAAATTGAGGCAACACGGAGGCGGGCGACTTTGCCAAGCGAAATAAGCGTTTCTTTGGTAGTTGCAATCAAGCGGTCAGAGGAATCCCGATACACAAAAACCGTCACCGAATCGCCGATTTTAATATTTTCCGGTTTTTGCTTTATTGGCAGCAAAACCCGCTCATCGTCTGATGAGGGTTTTTCCGGGGCCAAATAAATGCCAAAGTCAACTTCTTTAACAACTGTCAGGCTTTGTTTTTCACCTAGTTTTAACATCTGCTTCTCCGTTCATGTTTTGAATTCCGCTATGCAATATGGCTTTCCCTCGCCATCATTAAGCGATATTATGTAGGCATTTTCTAAAGTCACAAAATCCGGGTACATGATATCACCAAGGACAGCCGATTTTTTGTACTCCGCCCGCAGCTGGGATATCTCGGCTTCGATTTGGCAATCAGAAAGCAAATCCATGGCAATGCTGATATATTGGCCATTATTGACATGGTTATTGGTGTCAAGATGATGTCCTTTTACCTTAATCGGTGAAAGTAAAGACCCGCCAGCCGGGACGGTGATTTTCCGGTCGGCATAATCCATCGGAAGCTTTTCCGCCAGCTGATAACCACTCATCATTTCCGCTGTCGGTTTGGCAGGCCGCCCCCTTTTCGTATCAAGCAATGCCCAAACGGAATTAGCACAGGCTAGCTGCGCCCCATCTTCGGTTGTCATCAAGAAGTTGCGGAAGCCAATGACGCTGCGAAATTCGTAAGGTGCTGTGGCGATAATAATATTTTCACCTAACTTAGGATAACGGCAAATGATAATTTGCCATGCCGATAACACCCAAAGCAAATCCTGCTCTTGCAAATATCTGTAACCAAGCCCAAGGTCTTCGGAATGGAAAGTTGAGCAGTCTTGAAAATGGTTAAGCAATGAAATAAGTGAGAGTTTGCCATTTTTTCCCATTTCACTATAACGGACTCTGGCATTGTAAGCATACATATCTTTCGCTCCTAACTGTTGTCATTTAATATTCTTAACACTAGCGAGCAAAAATCTACCTCTGCTTCGCCAAGTTCTTTGTCATTATCGAAATAATAATCATAAGCGTACTTTTCAACCTCATCATCGGCGCTATTTCCCCAGCTTATACTTTCGCCTCTTCTGATTAATAAGGTAACACACGACATTCCCTTTATCCGCTCTTTGAACTTTTCTATTTCTGCGGCTTCCCGGATATGGGCAAAGAAAATTTCCGCCGTGCCTTTGGTGAATTTTTCATATTCACCGAGCAAATATTCGGTCGGCAAATCATTAAAATCAATAAAAGTCCTCTTTAAATCAGCAAGAAATTTACGCGAAGATTCTGTTTTTTCGCCATCCCAGCCGTAATTTTGGGCGATATCTTTAATTGGGGTAATCGATGAAACATTAACTGCTTCAATATGCGCGGAAACATAATCACATAGTGTATCTTTACCTGCTCCGCCGACTCCGTTAATGATGATTACAATTTTTTTCATAAATTAAAATAAGTCTCCGATGTCATCATATTTTTCATAAAGTCAAAAAAAATACCGCCAGCTGCGTCCGGTCGCGCAGGTTCAATTTTTCCAAGATGACACTTAAATAATTCCTTACTGTACCCTCGCTTAGGTAAAGAGCCTCCGCGATTTCTTTGTTATTAAGCCCTTTTGCCACATTGGCAATAATTTCCAGTTCGCGTTCGCCAATGCCGTATTCCTTAAGGTCAGGTTTTGCCGCCTCATTAATAAAGGAAGGCATTTTCGCAACTATCTCACCGCCAAAAACGCTTTGCCCGGAAAAAACCGCCTTAAGCGCCGGGGCAATCGCTTCCGCATTCTGCTTGATTAAATAGCCCTTTGCCCCAATCCGTAATGCTTTGACGATATATTCATTATCGGAAAAAGTGGTTAAAAACAAAATCTTTGCTTCCGGGAATCTTCGCAAAATATGCTCCCCGGCTTCCAAGCCGCTCATTCCGCCCATTCTGATATCCATCAGCAAAATATCAGGGCAGAGCTTTTCATATAAGCGGATTGCTTCTTCGCCGCTCGCCCCGGCACAAATCACTTCAATTTCGGGATCGGCATTCAGAATAGTTTTAAGTGAGCCGCAGATAAAACTGTCGTCATCGATAATTATAACCCTAATCATATTAACCTCTTGCTATTATAGCATAATCAACCTATATAGAGCAATAATAAAAATGCTTCGCATTTTCCCCTTGGAATGATATAATTGGCTCGTGCGTGTGATTTATCAGCAGAAAGCGAGGAAACCCTATATGGATAATAAGCAAACAGGAGCATTAATTTCCCGGTTGCGCAAAGCGAAAAACATGACGCAAAAGGAATTAGCCGAAAAACTAGCTGTTACAGATAAAGCAGTCTCAAAATGGGAAAGAGGATTAGGTTATCCCGACATCTCAATCTTGCCGCTGCTTGCTAGTATCTTAGGGGTCACTGTCGAGGAAATCCTGTCCGGAGATGAAATTAAAACCGTAAAAACAATGCCAAATAGATTCCTGACGGGCGATTTCTTTAAAAGTAAGCTCGTCAAGGCGATAATATTCATCCAGATTGGCCTGACCATCCTTGTCGCATTAACTGCTTTAGTTTCATTGCTATATGCAAAAGAGATGGGCAGTGAAGCAATTTGGCAAACGCTCAAGGGATTATTTGCGGTTTGGTTTATGTGTATCTCAATCTTTGGTTTCCTGCCGCTCTTTGCTGCTGCTCTTATCTATTATCTTAGGCATAAATAGGCCTCTACTTTTAATTTACCCAACTCTACGATTAGTCGGTTGCATTGTCCCCGCCATTTCAAATATGCTATCTCCTGTCAGCACAAGAATAGTGCATATTATGAACTGGAGGTTCTTAAATGAAAAATTTATTCTCTATCCTTATCACCCTTTCCTTTTGCCTTTGCCTGTCGTCTTTGCCTGTCGGCGGGGCTTTCGCGGCGGAGCTTTACCCCAAACTTGCCGCTGTGGATGCTTATCTTCTGGAAAATTTTCCCAGCACCCATATGCCAGGCCTGTCCATTGTCATCGTGGACGCGGATTCCGTCCTTTATAGCAAGTCGTATGGCAATTTAGAAAGCGTGGAAACTCCTTTTATCATCGGCTCAATCAGCAAATCTTTCACCGCCGCCGCCATCATGCAGCTTCACGAACAAGGCAAGGTTGATTTAAATGCCCCGGTTACAAGTTATCTTGAAATTGGCTTAGACGATAAGGTCACTATCAGCCATCTTTTAAATCATACCAGCGGTTTTAACTCTTACCAAATGCGGAAAGATTTAACCATAGGCAAAAGCTATGGCGATTACAGCTATGCGAACCTAAATTACACTTTGCTGGGGGAAGTGATCGAAGCTATAGCGGGTTTATCTTATGGTGATTATATTAGAAGCAATGTCTTTTTGCCTTTGGCGATGAATAGCAGCTATACGAGCTTATCCGAAGCCGAGGATATCGCTGTTGGACACCGAAACCTTTTTGGATTCCCCATCAAAAAAGAGTTCCCCTATCCTGCCAGCGTTGATTTTAACAGCCGGGTCAGCGTTCCCACAGGTTACATTATTTCCAGTGCTGCGGATATTGGCCGCTATCTCCAAGCCTTTTTGCGTGAGGGCGAAAATATATTGTCGCCTCAAAGCGTTAATACCCTGCTATATGACTGCGTACCGATTCCCGGCACAAACGAATTTTACGCAATGGGCTGGCAGGAGACAACGGACTTTAAAGAGCGGCTGCTCTACCATTCCGGCTTGGTGGAAAATTATTTTTCAATCATGGCCCTGCTGCCGGATAGCGGCTTGGGCATAGTAACGCTATATAATATGAACGATTATTTTGTGGCAAACAGCCTTTCCACGACCCTCACGATCGATGTGCTTAATATCCTGATGGGAGCAGAGCCGAAAGGTGTCGGCAGCAGCGATTATCTCATTTATCATTTACTTATCAACCTGCTCCTTTGCCTTTTGCTATTGCCCGCCATCATTCCATTGCTTACGCTTAGCCGATGGAAAAAAAGGCTTAAAAGCAGCCGCCCTTTTTTACTTTTTGCCGGGAGCATTGCGCTTAATTTCCTATATCCGATCTTGCTCCTGTCTATCCCGCCGCTCCTTGGCATACCCTACCAAGCGGCTTGGGAGTATGCGCAAGATGTAATAATAGTTGCGATCTTAGGTGCGGTTCTTGCGCTAATCTGCGGAGCGGCCAAACTTGCCATCTGGGTTCGCCAGCGGTAATCAAATTTCCTTTGGCACGGAAATAAATATTTTGAAGCCGGCGGTGTCTTCGATCCGGAAGACGCCGCCAAGGGCATTCACCCGGTCCGCCATATTGTAAAGCCCAATCCCGCCGGAAGCCCGCGTAACTTCCGCTGTCCCATTATCGCAGATAATTAATTGGTAAAATGCCGGGTGTTCGGTAATGGTGACCATTGCCTGATTTGCTTTGCTGTGGCGGGCGATATTGCTAAGGGCCTCCCTGACAATGGCGGCAAAAGCGGTTCTAAGCCCAATCGGCAATTCCCCGGCATCATAACATAACTTGACCGGGCAAAAATTAAAGCCCTTTATTATTGCTTCCAATTGCAGTTTTAAATTTATTGATTCATCGTGCATATCATGGACGCTTAGGCGGATGCTGTCCATTGCTTCCGATAATGTCTGCCTGACCAAATCCAAGTCGCTGTTACTTGAAATATTTGGAGATTCGCCCTGTGAGTCTATTTTTATCTTTAATGCGTCAATTTGCAAAAGGGAGCGAGTCAGCAAATGCCCAACATTGTCGTGAATCTCGCGGGCAATGCGGTTTCTTTCTGCCAAAGTAGCCAGCTGGATTTCATAATCATGCTTGCCTAATAATTCCCGGTTCTCGCGTTCAAGAAAAACCGCTTTTTCTTTCGCCTCATCAGTCAGGGCATAGTAAGCGTCCTTTATTTTCTGCCCGGCACAAGTCCTAAGGTCAAGCAAAAATGCCACTCCGCAAGCCAAACTGACGACCATGCCCATTCTAAAGCCCAGCGAAGCAAAGCAAAACGGAAGGGCAAAGCACCAGAAAAACTTAAAAAGCCGTCTGTCCATTCCAACCATGTCATAAACAATCAGGGGCAAAAATAAAGTAAATTCGGGGAAAAAAAAGCAAAAAATGACATAAAAAAGTAAGAGAACCCTAGGAAGCCTGTTCTCAAAATAACTGCTAAGGGAGCTAATGGCTATAGCAACGAGCAAAACGACAATTGAAAGCCATTTTATCTCGGATAAAGATAGCGCAAGCAAGCTTAAGCCTAGCAAGACAAGTTTGTCGATTAGTTTTTGCATAAACCAAGTTTATCATATGTCCTCGGAAAAAGTAATGACAAATGTCATTTCAATTGGTGATATCCGTCACTATCTTCTGGTTAATTGGTGGTGTAAAGTGAATGATGGGATTGCGGATCGAGTCCGCAATGACGATGATGGGATTGCGGATCGGGTCCGCAATGACGATGATGAGATTGTGGGTCGGGTCCGCAATGACGATGATGGGATTGCGGGTCGTGGCCCGCAATGACAGGAGGAGGACAGTAGTATGATAAAAGTAGATAGTCTGGTTAAGCGGTATGGCGATCTTTTAGCCCTTGACCACTTTAATCTGGAGATTCATAAAGGGGAGATTTTTGGGCTTCTTGGCCCTAATGGTTCGGGCAAAACAACCGCCATCAATTGTATGCTTTCATTGCTCAAATACAGCAAGGGCGAAATCCACTTATTTGGCGAGCCAATGCGGTGTGACAATTATAGCCTAAAAAAACGGATTGGTGTTGTCACCCAAAATGTGGCGGTTTTTAATGAACTGACCGTTGTTGAAAATATTGAATATTTTTGCGGGCTATATGTCTTTAACCGGGCGCGGCTAAAAACGCTGGTTGATGATGCCATCGCCTTTTCCGGCCTTGAGGATTACCGGAAATTCCTGCCCAAGAAACTAAGCGGCGGGCTGCTCCGGCGGCTAAATATCGCCTGCGGCATTGCCCATCAGCCGGAATTAATTTTTTTGGACGAACCAACTGTGGCTGTTGACCCCCAGAGCCGTAACCATATCCTTGAGGGCATCCGCAAATTAAACGCAAATGGCGCGACCGTGGTTTATACATCTCATTATATGGAAGAAGTTGAGCAGCTTTGCACCCGGATTATGATAATGGACAAAGGAAAAGCCGTTGCGACAGGCACAAAAGAAGAGCTGAAAGCGATGATCCGCACCGGGGAAAAACTGACCGCCGAGGTTTATTCCCTTTCTGAACCCATTTTAAATGAAATCAGAAATCTAAACGGGCTATTTCATGCCGTTTATGAAAATGACCTTTTGACGGCCCGGCACGCGGCCGGGGGCAATCATCTTGCCTTGGTGCTGGATATTCTCCAGCGCAATAATGTGGCATTTCGGCGCGTTACCTCTGAACCGCCGACTTTGAACGATGTTTTCCTTGAAATTACTGGCAAAGAATTAAAGGATTAAGAAAGGAATCTAATATGTTCTGGAATATTTACAAAAAGCGCATCCTCATCTCGCTGCGTGACAAAGACATTTTAATTTGGGCATGGCTGTTCCCGCTAATGCTTGCAACGCTATTTCATTTTGCTTTTGCCAACCTGGACGCATCCGGGACGCTAAAGACGATTCAGCTTGGGGTAATCGATAATGCGGCTTACCAGCAAGATCTTAATTTCCAAAATGTGCTTGAATCAGTCTCCGGCGAAAGCGAAGACAGCTTATTTAAGTTATGGTCCTTAAAAAATCAAGAAGAAGCCGATGATTTGCTCGAAAACGGCGAAATAGATGGTTATGTCATATATGAAGATATGCCTTTGTTAATGATTTCAACTAACGGTTTACGGCAAACTATCATCAAAGGTTTCCTCGACCGCTATTTGCAGACAAAAGACAGCGTCCTGCGTTTAATTGAAGAAAATCCGGAAGCCTATTTAATTTTGCCTGAACTTCTGACCCCTTTAAACTATACTGAACGGATATTATTATCAAATAGCACGCAAACCAAAACGGTCGGTTATTTTTATGCTTTGCTGGCGATGGCCTGCTTATATGGCGGCTTTCAAGGATTGACAGTAATTTCTCAAATGCAAGCGAACCTGTCGGCAGTCGGGGCGAGGGTCACTGTCTCCTCCGCCGGACGGTTTCGGCTGGTTGCATATGACTTGCTAGGCGGCCTTACGACGCACTTTTTACAAATTCTGACCCTGGTTGCTTATATTAATTTTGCCCTTGGGATCAGCTTTGGCTCACAATTATGGTTTGTGCTGTTTACTTGCCTAATTAGCAGCCTGTTAGGAATTTCGTTTGGGGCGATGATTTCCGCTACCTCAAAGCTAAAAGAACAGGTTAAAATTGCCATTTTAATTGTCATATCGAACATTTGCTGTTTTCTGGCCGGCCTTATGATTGGGGACATCAATTATGTGGTTATGCAAAAAGCTCCGGTTGTGGCGTGGCTTAATCCGGCTGCCCGGATTTCCGATGCCTTTTATTGCTTGTATTATTATGATAATTACGAACGGTTTTTCTTAAATATTGGGATTATCTTCAGCATGGCGATTGCCATGTTGGTAATCACCGCATTTTTTGTCAGGAGGCAAGAGTATGAGAGTCTTTAAAACGTGTTTAATCGTCGTCAAGCGGAGAATTGCTTCGCTATTACTTTATTTCATTATCTTTTTATTGCTGTCAATCATAATGCCGATGATGGGCGGCGAATCACAAAGCATGGATTTTGCCGGACTGAAACCAAATTTTACGGTCATTAACCGTGACGGAGATAGCCCGCTTTCCGCTGGCCTTGTTACGTATCTTGGCGGACATGGTACGGAAGTCATTTTAGAAGACAAAAAAGACGTCCTGCAAGACGCCACTTTTTTCCGCGCCATTGACATCATTATTATTTTGCCGCAAGGCCTTAACCAGACTTTTCATGCCGGTGACGATTTTGTGATTGAAACTGTCGTTACAACCGAGACAGCAATGGGCTATTATGCCGAAAGCCTTTTAAACCAATATTTTAATCAAGCCAGAATAATTAAATCTTCCGGTGAAATAAAAGATGAAACGCTAATTTCAATGGTTCTTGAAGATTTATCCCTTGAAACAAGGGTTGAGGTTCGCAGGTTTGGAACTGGAGGCCCCATCGGTGAAAATTACCATCTCTATATGCGATTTGTAAGTTATATCTTGATCGTGCTGATTATTCTTTGCGTCGCAAATATCATGACCGCTTTCCGCCGTCCCGACATAATGATGAGAAACCTATGCTCACCGATAAAGCCGCGTAATATGAGCGGCCAGCAGATTCTATGCAATGTGCTGGTAAGCATTTCGGCATGGCTTCTGATGACGGCACTTGGGCTTATTTTTCATTGGCCTGTCATTTCCGCAATTGATGGGCGAATTGTCGGCCTTATCTTGCTAAACTCGCTAACAATGACGATAATTGCCCTTTCACTTGCCTCAATGATTGGGCCAGTCATAAATAATCCGACGACAATAAACGGAGCGGCTAACTTCGGCGGGCTTGGCTTATGCTTCCTCGGCGGCATTTTTGTCCCGCTTGACCTGTTCGGTGATGCGTTCCTTGCCGTGGCAAGATTTACGCCAGTTTATTGGTATAACATGGCCCTTGACCAAATCGTGGCCCTGACTTCGTTTGGCCGGGAAGCCCTGCTGCCAATCTGGCAAGCAATGCTGACCCAGCTTTTATTTGCCGCCGCATTCTTTAGCGTCGCCTTAGCGATTGGCAAACATCTAAGCCAGTCGGAAAAGTATTTCAGCAGTGTGAGGACGGAGATTGAGTAGGGAAAAATGCAAGGAATGATGTGGTAAACTAAAATTGTAACACCAATGCTGGAAAATATGATAAAATCATAAATGAAAGTGAGGGTTACAAATGCCAAGCAAATCCAAAAATTACAGCAAGGAGTT
>Ga0099364_10000431_pt1 | contig 70361 bp, 63 predicted proteins | sample TergutTh196P3_FD_73070 | JGI IMG/M metagenome (GOLD analysis project Ga0099364, IMG submission 73070) | Microcerotermes parvus P3 segment gut microbial communities from Pointe-Noire, Republic of the Congo - Th196 P3 | ecosystem: Host-associated > Arthropoda: Insects > Digestive system > Gut ... | reverse complement strand
AAATAGTTTTATGGATTGCCCAACTCCCGCGCAGGTTCCGCCGCCGGAAGCGTCTACCACCTGATATTTCACTTCGGCGAAACATTCCAAATACTCACGCAAAACCTCTTTCTTATAGTCGGCGATAATAACATAGCGTTTGTCCGGATACTTGCGGAACAGATGAAACAGCATCGGTAAATTCTCCACAGCCACCAACGCTTTCGGCTTGTTTGCCGTATGATGTTCAAGCCGCGTTCCCTTACCCCCCGCCTGGACTATGATGTAGTCTATTTTCAGCGGAGTCATTTTGCTAAACACCAAGTATCTGCTGATTTTCCATCGCCTCATACAAAGCGCGGAAAATATAGTAGTCTGCTGGGGCAGTAATCTTAATATTGTTCGGCGTGCTCTTTACCATGTACATTTCCACGCCGTAGATACTACATAGATGCGCGGAATCTATAGTCCTTACTCCGTCGCGCCGCGCTCTTTGATATAAATCCCATATCATGCCGTACCTGAATGACTGCGGCGCCTTTGCCGAATACATCTCCTCCCGCGGCGGTACGCCGATTATTTGACCGTTATTGTCCAAACGAACAATGCTCTCCGATGAAGGTTCAACGGTTATCGCGTTGCCGTGTTCTTTTACTTTTGCGATGTTCATCGAGATCAGTTCCGAGTTGATAAGAGGGCGAACACCGTCATGGATCAGGATAATATCTTCCGTTTCGCAAATGCCGTTTAAGGATCGCAGCCCGTTATAAATGGACTTATCGCCTCCGTCGCCGCCCGGTACAACCTGACTGACTTTTTCAAAGGCGTATTGCCTAAGCATGTGATTCAACCCGAGAATCCAATCTTCCACGCATACAACGACGATGTTATCTATCTCCGGGTGAAATTCAAAGTGTTCGAGCGTGTAGATGATTATTGGCTTCCCGTGCAGTTCCAGAAACTGCTTGGGTTTAGCCTGCGCGTTCATACGCTGCCCGGTTCCACCTGCGAAGATAAGCGCCGTCGTCATTTATTTATACCCGCTCAATACAGCGGCTTCGGCATATTCCCAAACCGCAGGCTCAAGCCTCCGCCAGTCCGCAAGCATGCGCCGATACATCTCGTCCAGCCCGTACTTTGGAGTCCATCCCAACGCCTTGAGCTTGTCCGCGTTAAGCGTGTATCCAACATGCGGCGCGTAACCGCGCTTTTGAAAATCCTCCGGCACGTTGACTACGACCTTGATCCTGCCGCCGCAGACCTCGTTTGCAACCAGTTCCGCCATTTTGCGAATTGTTACGCTGGCGTTCGGATTCGCGACGTTGTATGCTTCTCCGTCCTTGCCTTTGAGCAGAATAGTCAGCAAACCGCGGATCGCGTCAGATACGTAGCAGTAATTGCCGCGCGATTTGCCTTCGGTGTGAAGTTCAATGTCCCTGCCCTCAATCACGCTTCTTGCAAACTGGGCGAAAACCCGAGCGTCATCTTTGGATGTCCCAGCGCCAAAGGTTTGCGCCAACCGCGCAATCTTCACGGGAAAATCGTGCTGCGCGGCCTGCTCGACGCAGAGCGTCTCGCAGAACCTCTTGCTCTCCGGGTAACTGCTCCGGGGATTTGACAAATCAAGCCAACCCACATCACGCTCGTTTAACTCGCGCTTTTCAATCCGTCCATAAATTTCCATTGATGAAAGATATACAAAACTCCGGCAAAGTTTCTTCCGCGACAGTTCAAGCATATTCCGCGTTCCATCTACCATCGTTGTTATCACTTCGGCGGGCTTTGCCACCATATCGGATGACTTTGTGATCGCCGCGCAATGGAAAATGTAGTCGAGCCTGTCGGTAACATCCGCTATGAGAGAGGGTCTGCGAATGTCGCCGCCGAAAAATTCAAGATCAAACTCCTGGGCTATGGCTTCGCCTTTATCCCTGTTCCTGCCGTGACCGATTAATCGTAAATTTAGGTTGTACTCGGCGTTCGCCGACGCGAGCGCGCGGACGAGAGCGCCACCGATAAGTCCGGTCGCGCCTGTCACTAACACCGTGCTGTCCCTAAGCTCATTCCACGGAATATTCTTGTCCGAGATAATGTCGTATACGTCCGCCCTGATTACTTCACTCATGTTTTCTTCCTTTTACAACGCAAGCTCTACAACGGGATGGTGAGGAGTGCGTCGCCACTCGGGCGGGGGCTGCGTATAATCGCCGAAAAGACGGCGGAGGTATGAGTCATATTCCGCCGGAGCCCAGAATTCGCGATCCTCGAATTGTAATTTTGCTCTTTCGCTAAAAGTGCTCGTCTTGAAGGTTACGTGATTTGTAATTTGATAATCATGCCAAAATAAACAGATATATTCGGTTTCTTTCTTGTTGTAAACCGACAGAACCGCCTCCTGAATACCGCATAAAAGGCGTTTGGGCAGTACCCTCAGCATACGTGAAATGTTTCTGAAAGGATTCCTGGCGTTGGTGTCCTCGAAACCGTAACGAAGCCTTATCGCGTCAATTATTATGTTATTGACTGCGTCTTGAAATCTCTGCATCTTCCCGCCGGGCACGATAACGTTATCGTAGGTGAATATGTCTATGTCGAGTTCGGGATTACTGCCCGGCGCGAAATCTTCCAGAGAGTATATTCGCCGAATGGTGCCCTTCTTGCGAAAGCCGTAACGAAAAAAACAACTGTCTTCTTCGCGCGGAGCAAACGCTTCGTATCCATCCGGTAATTCCCTTTTGCAAATTTCGATAAAACGTTTACAGTCATTTCTGTGCATGACAATATCTATGTCATCATCCCAAGGGATAAATCCTTTATCACGCACAGCGCCTATGAGCGTACCGGCGTGAAGACAGTATTTCAGTTTATGTTCATCGCAAATATCGTGTATTACGCCCATCATTTCAAGCAGTGTGTTTTGCAGAGCCTTCATTTGTTCGTCGGTAACAATCATGGGTTTTAAGGTACATCCGCTTGCAAGGAAAATTTCAATTTTGTGCGGCCATAGATTTTCGTCCGGGATACCATAGAAATTCATCAATCGATTTCGGATTTCATAGTAAAACATAGGGCTTCCGATAAGGATATGAGCGCCGTCTTTGCCGTATCTCTCCAGTAAGGTTTTGGGCGAGATTACTTCAAGCCCCATCACGGTCGTTCCTTGTCTATGCGGGCTGCTGTCACAAAAACAGGCGGGACTCACTCCCAATCTCAACAAATCCTCATGGGCAATCATGCCGCTCTTTGAAGCGGTGTACACCACAATTGGCTTTTCAAGCAATTTCGGATGCCGGAAATATGGTGAACGTTTTTTCCACATAATCTTCCTTCTGTTTAATAAATATTTTTTTGATACCAATCTGTGCGAAAATGCAACATTTTAAGAAAATGTTGCATTTTAAGAGAAATTGCCCCTGTGTGGCACGATTACATCTCTGGCTTGCCAGTTATTGAACGGGGGGTGAAAGAGTATGGAAGTTGACGCTATTCGGAACACAGAAGAGATTTCTAAAATTAAGGAGATTTTGAGACGGAAAGGCTCGGGATACGAACTGCTATTCATAATGGGGATAAACACCGCCATGCGCATCGGAGACCTGCTCTCTCTGTCGGTTGGGGACGTCGTAAATGGGAGGGGGGAAATCAACAGAACCATCGTTTTGAAGGAGAGAAAAACAGGGAAAACAAAACACTGCCCTGTTAATAAATCCATCAGGGATGCGCTTGCGGAATATTTCACCTGCAACGACGAGCGCGAGCTTTCGGAGCCGCTATTTGTTTCGCAGAAGCGAGGAGCGCTGAGTCGTTTCCAGGCGTGGAGGGTACTAAAGGCAGCCGGAGAATCTGTGGGGCTAAAAAATATCGGCACTCATTCGCTTCGAAAGACGTTTGGGTATCACATATATAAAAAATCCGACTCTGACCTAGGATTGGTACAAAAACTGCTCAATCACACGACAAGTGAATCTACCCTAAGATACATCGGCATTGATAGGGAGAGAATGGATGAAGTTTGCCTCGACTTGAATTTATAACGGCGTTTTGTATCTTGCACGTATTGTAAGCGATGAAACGTGATATAATTTCTTAAAATGCAACATTTTCTTAAAATGTTGCATTTTATATTAGATCAATACCAAAAAAATAATTTTTAAACAAGCGTAAATTCGCTCAATACTTTCACACAATTGGCGTAAAATCCATATTCCGTGCAGTTCTGCCGCACATATTGCCGATTACGCCGGTCGTTTCGATCTCGAACGAATCTGCGCCTTCTCGGTGTAAGAACATTTATTCAGCGATTCCATGGATTATTTCAATTGCTATTCGCCATCTGCTGTTATATTATGTTTTAACTTAACAGCAGGAAGAAAATGACAATGGACGCCGCCGCTGTCATTGGAAAGGAGCTAACCATGAAGCCTATTCTTGGAACCCACAAACTGTCACAAATCGCAGTGATCGCCAAGGACGTAGAAGCCACAAAAAGAAAGTGGGCCGAATTTCTGGGCGTTGATATACCACCCACGGTAGACGCGGGCGAATACGCGGTCACAAAAACCGAATACATGGGAAAACCCGCGCCGGAAGCTTGCTGCAAAATGGCTTTTTTCAATCTGGAAGGCTGCGATTTTGAAATCGTACAGCCGAACGAAGCGCGCTCCACATGGCGCGACTTCCTTGAGCAGCGCGGGGAGGGCTTGCATCACATCGCCTTTCAGGTAGAGGATATACACGAGGGAATACGGGCCTGTCAGGAATTTGGCATGGTTTTGACTCAGTGGGGCAATTACGGCGACGGGAGCGGTGCCTACGCCTATTTTGACGCTACTGAGAGTCTTAATTGCTTCATAGAACTGCTTTGCAGCTTCAAATGATTCAATAATAAAGGAGGAAAAACAACAATGGCAAAAATTGCGTTTCCCGAAAATTTCAAATGGGGTACGGCGACGGCCTCTTATCAAATTGAGGGAGGAGCCAAACAGGACGGCCGAGGGGAATCCATATGGGATCGCTTTTGCGAGATGCGGGGGAATGTCCTGAACGGAGATACCGGCGAAACAGCAGCCGACCATTACAACCGTTATAAAGAGGACATCGCACTGATGAAGGAGCTTGGGTATAAGGCATACCGCTTCTCAATATCATGGTCGCGTGTGATGCCCTCAGGCCGCGGCGAAATCTCGGAAAAGGGGCTTGAATTTTATTCAAACCTCGTCGATGAATTGCTTGCGAACGGAATAGAGCCGTTCGCCACGATCTATCACTGGGATTTGCCCCAGGCGATACAGGACGTCGGCGGTTGGCAAAATGAGGCGGCGATCGAATATTTCGCCGAATACTGCCGCGTTCTTTACCGCAAGCTTGGTGGGAGAGTCAAAAATTGGATCACGCTGAACGAGCCTTATTGTACGGCGATGCTGGGCAACTTCACCGGCGATCATGCCCCTGGAATACGGGACCTCGGAACGGCGCTGCGGGTATCCTATAACATCCTGCGCGCGCACGGAGCGGCGGTGCGTTTATTCCGTGAAATGAATATGGAGGGTGAAATCGGCATAACGATCAACGTCACGCCGGCCATTCCGGCTTCGGAAAGTGATCTGGATAAGGCGGCGGCGCGCCGGCAGGACGGCTTTGACAACAGATGGTTCCTCGATCCCGTTTTAAAGGGAACATTCCCGGCCGATATGATCGAGCTCTTTAAAAGCCGCGGCATCACTTTGCCAGACTTCAGGGAAGCGGCGTCCATCTGTGAAAAGCTGGATTTCCTGGGGATAAACTTTTACTTCAGCAACAAGATTCGTCACAACGAATACGAGTGGCCGCTGTACGCGGAAACGGCGAATGACGGCGGCGCTTACGCGTCATATACGGACAGAAACTGGCCAATCGATCCAAACGCGCTTAAAGACATTCTCATTCGGATTCATAAAGAATACGACGCGCCTAAGATCTACATAACCGAAAACGGCGCCTCGTACAACGATCTGGTGGATGTTAACGGTGAGGTTAAGGACTATGGCCGCATCGATTACCTTCACCGCCACTTTGAAGCGATACACGGCGCAATCGGATCCGGAGCGGACATTCGCGGCTATTTCCTGTGGTCGTTCCTTGACAACTTTGAATGGTCGTTCGGTTACTCCAGCCGTTTCGGCATCGTGTTCATCGACTTTGATACCCAGAAGCGCACGCCTAAGCATAGCGCGTATTGGTACAGGGACGTCATCAAAAACAACGGAATAGCGTAAAGTCAGGCAAACATGTACCAAGTAAACGCCCGGCACGCAGGTCTTATTATTAGGCCGAAGTGCCGGGCGTTTTGTATTATCTCATCGTACCCGCGCGTGACGCGTTCAGCACGGCCAGAACAGCCACTCCCACGTCCGCGAATATGGCCTCCCAAAGTCCCGCTGCGCCGAACGCGCCCAGGAATAAGAAAAGAATTTTCACGCCCATGGAGGCCACTATATTCTGCCACACGATCTTTCTGGTGAAGCGCGATATTCTGAGCAGGTCGGCTACCCTGGCGGGGGAGTCGTCAAGCACAACCGCGTCGGCCACCTCAATGGCTATTTCCGAACCGAGGCCGCCCATCGCCGCTCCGACGCCGACGGAGGCAAGCACCGGCCCGTCGTTTGCGCCGTCACCCACGAACATGCAGCCCTCTAAGTCCCCGCCCGCGATATCCTCTATGGCCTTAACTTTACCGTCCGGCATCAGGGCGGCGCGATAACCGGTGAGATTCAGTTCGCCGGCTGCGACGGACGCGGCGCTCTCCGTGTCGCCGGTCAGCATATAAATATCATCTATCCCGTTCGCGCGGATGAGCCGCACTGCTTCCGGCGCGGCGGCGCGGATTTTGTCGGAGACGGTTATGTTTCCGAGATATTGACTGTCTCTCGCGATGTGGACGACCGCGCCGTGGGACGCCGCGTCCGGCGCGGTGATTCCGCACTTTTCCATCAGTTTGGCGTTACCCGCAAGCAGCGTAACGGCGCGTCCGGTCTCGTCCCTGTATTCAGCGGCAACGCCCATGCCCGGTTCCTCGTGGCCGGTGACGGAAACGCCGCTATGCGATAACTGAGAGAATTCGGCGGCGGCGGATATCGATCTGGCGATCGGATGGTTTGACAGACTCTCGGCAATTACGGCTTCGCGGATGAGTTCGTCGCGCGAAACGCCCTCGGCTGGATGTACGCCGGAAACCGCGAACACTCCCTCGGTGAGCGTGCCGGTTTTGTCGAAAAATACGCGTTTTACTTTGTGCAAAGCGTCGAAAACCCCTCCGCCTTTTACCAGTATTCCGTGACGTGACGCCGCGCCGATTCCGCCGAAGTATCCGAGAGGGATAGATATGACTAGAGCGCAGGGGCACGAGATGACCAGCATGACGAGCGCTCTGTAGAACCAGAGCTGGAAGGGGCCGAAGCCGAGCAGGGGAGGGAGCGTCGCCGTCAACGCTGACAGCGCGACGACAACCGGAGTGTAGTACCTCGCGAAAGTCGTGATGAAACGCTCCGTCCCGGACTTCCTCGCGACGGCGTCCTCCACCATGTGCATGATACGCGCCACCGACGAATCCTCGAACGCGCCAGAGGCTTCGAGCAGCAGCGCGCCGTCCGTGTTGACCGTCCCGCCGTAAACCCTGTCGCCGGTGGTTATCGAAACGGGCATGGATTCACCCGTGAGTGGCGACATGTCGACATACGACGAGCCCTCCGTCACAACGCCGTCGACCGGAATTTTCTCTCCGGGACGCACGGATACCGTGTCGCCCTCGCGCACCAATTCCGGAGCGATCATCTTATCGCTTCCGTTCCGGCGAACGCGAGCCGCCAATGGTTTTGACGCGGCCAGCGACATAATCGACCGCCGCGCTTTCGACGCCGCCAATTCCTGAAAAAATTCCCCCGTCCTGTAGAACAGCATCACGCTCACGGCTTCGGGGAATTTGCCTATTGCAACGGCTGCAAGCGACGCGAAACTCATCAGGAAAAATTCGTTGAGGAAGTTTCGGGTGATTATAGCGCGGGCGGCGGCGATCAGGATTGGCCAGGCTGCGAGCGCGTAAGCGGCGGTATATGAGATAACGTCCCCGCGCCACAGCGCGGCGGCGAACACGAGCGCCGCGATGGCAAGGGACGTCAACTCACGTTTCGTATGTGTGTCATTGCCGCCGGAGTCTTTACGGGATGCCTCCCCGAACCGCGTCACGGTCACTCCGGGTTCCACGGATTCGGCGATTTTGGTGAGTTCGGTCTCAGCAATATTGTTCTCTCCGCCTATAGCGAGTACCCCGCTTACAATATTAATTGACGCGGAACTAACTCCCGGCATGTCGAACAGTATGCGCTCTATCTTCGCGGCGCAATTTGGGCAGCTCAAATTATTTATCTTAAAACGGCGTATCATGGGATTACCCCCTCTCGCTCAACATCGACATTTCGTCGTATGTCGAATTGTAGTATGCGTTACCGGCATTGTCAATGCGTGAATTACGGACAAAAAAAAGAGGCCCGTCGCCGGACCTCTGAGCCTTGCTTATCAATATTGCTTTGTCTTTTTTGTCTTTATATAGTTATAAGCTCGTAATCGCCTCTGCCCAAGCCTATCTTCTCACCGTGCTCGATCTGAAACCGCCAGTTTGTCGAGGGATGGATGTTTGTGAAGTGGTCGCCCCGCGTCAGCTCGCGCTCGCTCATTATGCTCGTCATTATCGGAGGAGCCGCGTTCACCGCGTCGATGCACGCGTGATCGATCGCCACGGGGTCAAAGCTCGCGAACATTCCTATGTCGGGAACTATAGCGGCGTCATTCTCGCCGTGGCAGTCGCAGTAAGGCGACACCTGGTTTACCACCGATACGTGAAACGACGGGCGGCCGTCCACAACAGCCTTCGCGTATTCGACGATTTTATAGTTGAGCATTTCGCCGCTGGAGTCGAACAGGGTCTCTATGGCGTGAAAATTGCAGGAACCTATGCAGAAACCGCAGCCGACGCATTTTTCGTGATCGATAACCGCTCGGCCGGTCTCATAGTCGAAAGCGTCGTGCGCGCAAAACGCCGAACACTTCCGGCAGCAGGTACATATATCGGCGTCGACGATAGGCTTTCCGTCGTTGTGCATCTTCATCTTTCCGGCGCGGCTGCCGCACCCCATGCCAATGTTTTTCAGCGTTCCGCCGAATCCGGTTTCCTCGTGCCCCTTGAAATGGGTGAGGGATATAAGGATGTCCGCGTCCATGATCGCGCGTCCGATGTTCGCGGTTTTAACGTACTCCCCGCCGCGCACCGGCACCTCGATGTCGTCGGTTCCCTTGAGACCGTCGCCGATGATAACGTGGACGCCGGTTGAGAACGGAGAGTATCCGTTTACGTAAGCCGTTTCTATGTGATCGAGCGCGTTGGTGCGGCCGCCGGGATACAGTGTGTTGCAGTCTGTCAGGAAGGACATGCCGCCTAATTCCTTTACCCTGTCGGTGATGACCTTTGAGAAATTCGGACGCAGGAATGAGAGATTGCCCGGCTCGCCGAAGTGAATCTTTATGGCGGCGTATTTCCGGTTGAAGTCGATTTCCTCGATCCCCGCGGCGTCGACGAGCTTACGCATCTTGTCCAAGAGGTTTGTTTCAAAGTCACACCTCATGTCTGTGAAGTACACTTTAGATTTTGACATAACGAAATCACATTCTCCTTCTAAATAATTATTTATTATTAATATAATATATCACTAAATCGCAGGTCTGCAATGAACCAGTATGCGGCGTTCGGTTTACCGCAAATCGCTAATTCCCGAAATGCCGGCGGAGAGGAGTTTCGTAATGAGGCGCGGCCTGTTGGGCTTGATTGCCATATCCGGATTTACCGAAAGATAAACCTCCAGATTCGAGATCGCCGCCAGCGTTTCTTCCATGATAATATCCACGGAAGCGCCGGACAGCGTTTTGACGTAAAAGGAAAACCGCCCGCCTGGCAGGATTCCTCCGTCGGAAATTCCAAAAAAGAGTTTTTGAATCGCCGCTTTGAAGACGCCGAAAGCCGCGAGCTGTCCCACGCAGTCCGCCGCGATTTCGTCAAGAGCGTGATTTCTCATACCTCCCAGGACGCGGAGGGAAAAATAGTGACAGATTTCATGGTTCAACCTGAGCGTCATGGATTTTTCGAACCACGCATCTTCCTCCATGCCGAATTCTTTTCCTGAAAGGGCGCTGTAGCCGGAGTGGTTGAGAAGTATAATTCTATGTCCGGGGAGAGCGGGGTGTTTAGGTTTTATGGTGAAAGCGTTGACGCTCACCGGAATACCCGCCGTGAAGCCGCCGGGACGCAGAACGCCAAGCGCGCGTTCGAAGCTGTTTCTCGACCTTGTGCATACCACCGGAATTCTTCCAACGATTGTATTTTCCAGCCACGAGATCGTCGCTTCGCCGGAGAGGACTTCCTTCACACAGGATGGACTCTCCTTCGGATTTTCGAGCCAAACCTCCCATTCACGCACGAAGGGTTCGTCCGCGAGCGGCAAATCGGGAAGCGCGTCAAGTTCGTAACGGTGCGCCAAGTATTCGATATTCAACAAGTGCATCCCTCCCAGGGTAATAATTAATTCTACATGAATGTCGCGTTTCGGCAAGACAAAACCGAACCAGAGGCAGTATTGATTTTTTTCACCGCGCACGTATAATTTTTTTGGAAATTAATTTAAAGGAGTTGATTTGAATGGATTTGGAAAAAGATTACGGAACCGGCGGCAGAACGATAGACGCAACTTCCGGACGGAGCGACGTACTGGCGCAGGGTTTCATGCAGAAAGTCTACCTGTGGATGACGATGGGGCTCATAGCGACGGCCGCCGTGTCATATTTCACCACAACGTCGCAGGCTCTGATGATGTTCCTGTTTGTGACATACGGCATGGTACCTTTCTTTATACTCGTTGTCGTGGAAATTGGCATCGTTTTCTACATCTCATTAAAAGTGCGTACGATGAATCCCTCGACCGCGAGCCTGTTGTTTTTTATCTACTCCGCGCTGAACGGAGTCACGATCGCTCCCGTTCTTATGATATACACCGAGGCATCTGTTGCGACGACGTTCTTCGTGACCGCCGGGATGTTCGGCAGCATGAGCGCCTACGGGGCTATGACGAAGCGCGATCTCACGAACTTCGGCAGTTTTCTGCGCATGGGACTTTGGGGTCTGATAATAGCCATGCTGGTGAACATGTTCATGCGGAACAACATGATGAGTTACGTGATCTCGGGCATGGCGATAATTATTTTCACCGGGCTCACCGCGTACGACACCCAAAAAATCCGCGCGATAGCTTCAGAAAGCGGCATCAGCGACGACCTGCGCGATAATTTGGCTGTCGTGGGGGCGCTTACTCTATACCTCGACTTCATAAATCTGTTCCTCCACCTGCTGAAATTCATGGGCAAGAGAAAATAACAAGCGAAGTAAAAAAAGCGGGCCTCAAAAGAAGGCCCGCTTTTTTATTATTCAAAAGGGGTCAAGGGGACAAGTCCCCTTGCGGGTTTGGGCAGAGCCCAAGGTTTTATTCTTTAAATCACCCACGCATCTCTGCCCCCAAAGTCTTCTTCAATCGTTTAACTACTATATTCGCGCAACCTTCTATCTCCTCCGAAGTCAGAGTCTTTTTCAGAGAGCCTATAACCAGCCTGAGGGTTATTGATTTTTTCCCATCGGGAACCTGCCTCCCTCTGTATTCGTCCACGAAGGCCACGCCGCGCAGCAGGTCTTCCGGTCCCTTCTTGCCTGTTACGCACTCAAATATTTCCTCCCATTTCACGCCTGAATCGAACAACAGGGATATGTCGTATTCCGTAATCGGGTACTCCGGGAGATGCGTAAATTTGTTCGTTCTCGACGGGTACGGCTTCATCGAGTCTATATCCAGCTCAAACAGCATCACGGCGTTGTTCTTTATCCCGCAGTCCAGCGCCGCTTTCTTGGAGAGCAGCGCAAGGCTGCCTATCGGCTCACCGGAGTGAATGATGTTGAGCCACACCACTCCGTCAGCCCACGCCGGTTTCTCTCTCTGCCCGAACGCAAAGGGTTCTATGTGAACACAGCGGGGCAGGTGCTCTATTACGCCTTTTACTTCCCTGAAGAGCGAGTTCACGTCGCCGGGGCCTCTCACGTAAGCTCCCGCGACATTCCTGCGTTGGCAAGGCAGCGATTCGCGCTGGTCATACGGCGTCTTGTAATCCCTGTCAAAGAACACCTGGGCGGACTCAAATATGGCAAACTCTCCGAAGAAACGCAGGTTTTCCGAGACGGCTTTGCAAAGGTTGGGCAGAAGCGACGTTCGGATGTAGTGCTCTTGGGGGGAGGGGGGAGAGGCTAACGACAGCATACCATCGCGGCTTGGGAAGAGGGCGCCCGCGTACTCGTCGAACGTCCAGGGATAAGTGAATATCTCGTGCATCCCGCATCTGAACGCAAGGTACTCCCTGATATTCCTGTCCATGTCGATTTCGTGCTGATTTATTGCGCCCTCGAACGAAGTTGTAATGGGCGTGGGCTCAAAATTCTCGAAGCCGTACATTCTTGCTATTTCCTCCATTATGTCGTCGGGGAGGGAAACGTCGCCGGTGGAGCGCCAAGTCGGAGAAACGGCGCGCAGATTATCGCCGTCGAAGCTCACGTCGAAACCGAGCCGTCCCAGCATGCGGGTTATGTCGCCGTTTGGGACGCGCTTTCCGAGACGTTTCTCAAGCCAGTCAAGCGAGACGTCAATCTCGGTTCTTCTGAGGCGTTCCGGGTAATTGTCGTGGAAGCCCGTCACCGACATGTCAGGGAATATGTCCGCGAACAACCGCATGGCGAGGGAGAGACCGATGTCCCCCCTCTCCGGATCTATGCCCTTTTCGTTCCTGATCGCGGCCTCGGTGCGAAGCTCGTACCGTGTCGCCGTACGCCTGACGCCTATGGCGTCGAAGTTGGCGATTTCCAGTATCACATGCTCCGTCTCCGGCAATACGGAGTCCTTGTCTCCGCCCATTACCCCGGCCAGCGCGACCGGTTCCGCGTCGTCCGCGATCACCAAATCTTCGGCGCAGAGCGACAATTCCCTGCCGTTCAGGAGCAGAAGCTTTTCCCCTTCGCCGGCGCGCCGCACATTAATGTGACCCTTTATGTGATCGGAGTCGAAGGCGTGCAGCGGTTGGCCGGTCGCCAGCATAACGTAATTCGTTATGTCGACTATCGCGTTTATGGGGCGCATCCCCACCCGCCAGATGCGGCTCTGTATCTCGAAGGGCGACGGCTTTATCGAAAGCCCCTCAAATCTCACGCCGATATATCGCGGACATCCCAACGGGTCTTCCAGAGTGACCGTAAAACCGGGCGTGGATGGCGGCTCAAATGGCGTGAATTCGTATAGCGGCAGGTCGTATAATGCCGAAATTTCCCGCGCGATGCCGTAGTGTCCCCACAGATCGGGGCGGTTGGTGAGCGACCTGTTGTCAATTTCGAGTATCACGTCGTCGATGCCGAGAGCTTCCGCGAGAGGAGTACCGGCGGGAGCGGTGAAATCCGACAGGTCCGCTATCGTCGCTTCCTCCGTGAACGGGAACAGGTCGAACAGACCTATCTCAGACGACGCGCATATCATTCCATAGCTTTCCACGCCGCGCACTTTCGTGTTTTTGATCGGGGCGAGGTCTCCAGTCCCGTGCCAGCGCACCATTGCTCCGGGAAGCGACACGGCGGCCTTCATACCCTCCCTCAGATTAATGCCGCCGCAAACTATCCCGCGCACTTCACCGCCGCCTACGTCGGTCATGCATATCTTGAGTTTGTCCGCGTTGGGGTGGGGGAGTATCTCGTTTACCACGCCTATCACCATGTTGTCGAACTTCCCGCCCAGTTCGGTAATGCCCTCCACTTCCACCGTGGACATCGTAAGGTCGTGGGCGATACGCGATAATTCGAGATTTTCGGGAATTTTTACATAATCCTTAATCCAGTTTAGCGATAATTTCATGTTCCTCTCCTACCTGAACTGGCTCAGAAATCTAAGGTCGGCGCTGTGAAACAACCGCACGTCGTCCACTCCGTAGCGCATCATGACCAAACGATCCAGGCCGATATTTACATAGAATCCCGTGAATTCGGCGGGGTCGAGCCCGGATGCGCGAAGCACATTCGGATGCGGCGTGCCGCCCGGCATTATCTCAATCCAGCCGACGTGCTTGCAGACGCTGCATCCGGTTCCTCCGCACACCAGGCAGCCCATATCTATCTCGAAACCCGGCTCGACGAACGGGAAGAAGCCGAGGCGCATCCTGACGGGCACGTCACGGCCAAACACTTTTGAAAGGATGCTTTTTATCATCACCTTGCCCGAAGAAAACGTAAACTCGCGATCGACGATCAGTGCCTCATACTGGAAAAAAGCCCGTTCGTGCCGCGCGTCGGTCGTTTCGTTGCGATACACCCTCCCGGGATAAACGAAGCGGAACGGCGGCTTGTGCGTCTGCAAATATCGGACGCTTGCGCCGGTTAGATGCGGGCGAAGGCATAACCTATCCCCGCCGCGCCCTTTGTCATGCCCGGCGATCCAGAACGTATCCATGCTCTCGCGCGCCGGATGATCGGGCGGGAAGTTCAGGTTGTCAAAACCATAGAGTTCACTGGTGATATCGGGCTCCTGGAATATCTCAAATCCCATAGAGCGGAAGGTGTCGTTGAGATCGTAACACATCTGCGTGATAGGATGCAAAGCTCCGGTGGGCGGCAGTATGCCGGGGACTGTAAGGTCGAAGTCCGGCGATATTTCCGACGCCTTGAGGCGGATTTCCTCCCCGCGGGACTCGATCAGGACAGTGAAGCGGTCCTTCAGGTCGTTCACGGCGCGGCCCATTTCAGGACGCGCCGAAACGTCAAGCCTCGGTATTTCCTTTAGCATATTCGTCAGAGAGCCCTGTTTGCCAAGGAGGGACGCTTTTACGTCCTGCAGTTCCGCCACTGTTTTCGCCTCCGCGATCCTCTGCTCTCCATCGCGGAGCATGGCGTCCAATCTGTCCTTCATGAATATTCCTCCATCCCAAAAAACAGGTCCCTGCCAATTAACGACAGGAACCCGCGTTTAGCGACGTTAAACGGGCGCCGCGCTACGCCGCGAGAGCCTCACGTGCCTTCGCGACCAGCGTTGCGAAAGCCGGGGCATCGTTCACGGCGAGATCGGCCAGCATTTTGCGATTTATAGTGATGTTGGCTTTTTTCAGTCCGTTCATAAAGACGCTGTACGACATCCCATTGGCACGGGCTGCGGCATTGATACGCATTATCCACAGCTTGCGGAAATCGCGCTTCTTGAGTTTGCGGTCATGGAACATACGGCTTAGGGATTTCAGGAATGCCTCCTGCGCCCTCCTGAATACGTTCTTCTTTCGACCCCAGTAACCCTTTGTGATAGAGAATACTTTCTTATGTCTTCTATTACTTGCGCTGGAACTTTTAACACGCATATAAACTCACTCCCTATAATCCCTATATAAAATACTCAATACCGCGTCATGCGTACGGAATGAGCCGTTTTATATTCGCCTGGAAAGCAGGCGTGACAACTCCCTTTTTGCGAAGGGAACGCATACGCTTCTCGGATTTATTTACCAGTATGTGACGGCGTCCGCTTTTCTGATATGTTACCTTGCCGGAACCCGTAACCCTGAAGCGTTTTTTGGTTCCCGAGTGGGATTTCATCTTGTTCATAACATAATTCCTCCAATCAGGCAGTTATCTCTGTATCATTCTTTCTTCGCGCGTTATCCGCGCTGTTTGGTTTTTCCGCTTTTTGAACCTGAGGGGCAGTTGGGCAGACCATCATCCTCATGTACGAGCCCTCCATCCTTGGCTCCATCTCAACCCTTCCTATCGGATCCACGTCATTGCGAACTTTGTTCAATACCTCGCGGCCCCTGTCGAGAAAAGTCATCTCGCGCCCGCGGAAAAAGATTGAGACCTTGACTCTGTGTCCTTCAGACAGGAAGCCCTTTATCGCCTTGACTTTGAAGTCGTAGTCGTGCTGGTCTATCTTTGGTCGCATCTTCATCTCTTTTACGGTTTGGTTTTTTTGCTTTTTGCGCGCATCCTTGTCCCGTTTCTGCTGCTGGAAACGATATTTCCCGTAGTCAAGTATCCTGCATACCGGGGGGTTTGCGAGCGGCGCCACCTCTACAAGATCAAGGTCCCGTTCATCGGACATGCGCAACGCCTCTGATGTGGGCACTACTCCCACCTTATTGCCCTGATCGTCGATTAAGAGAACTTCCGTGGCACGGATTTCGGAGTTCACGCGCGGTTCGTCATCTTTGTTGACGGGTGCGTTGCTAATTTCAAACCACCTCCATGGATTTTTTAAAAAAATTGAGGGCGGCACGCACGACGCGCTCCGCCCTCGATTAAATACTTTTTTTGGCTGTTACCCGACAGCGTTGCCGGCGGGTGAGAGGCGCATCCTCTTCTTGTTATGTAACTAAAGAGGGAGTATATCACAAGCCCCGCGATTTGCAAATAATTTTACGGGAAAAATTTATCAGGGAAAATGTCAAAATGTCATTCGTCTGTGACACTGTTCCCGATAACTCGTTTGTGATTATTGTGATTGGAGTATAATCAAAATATCGAGTAAGCAGGCAGAGAGGGTAATTTGTGGCAGTAAGCCTGCAATAAGCTGTTATGAAAACTCATGAGCGGCGGGATCGAGGTGAGTTGAAATGAAATCCTCACAAGAGAAGATGGTTCTCTACCACGGAAGCAACGTGACGGTGGATAGTCCCAGGATCATACGACCTCAGCGAACTCTCGACTTCGGAGAGGGCTTTTATACGACTACGAACAAACAACAGGCAGCGATATTCGCACAAAAGGTTTTTGCCCGAAGAAAAACCGGCGAGGCAACCGTCACCGTTTACGAAATGGACTTCACGTCGGCAAGCAGCGAGCTTCGAGTTTTGCACTTCCCTTCGCCTGATGAAAACTGGCTGAACTACGTAATACAACATCGGCGCGGAACCTATGGCGGGGAGTTCCATGACATTGTTTTCGGCCCGGTGGCAAATGACGATGTGTATCTGACCATAGGCGCGTTCGAAGCTGGGATTTTAACAAGAGAACAGGCTATCATAGCGATGAAAGTCAAAAAACTTTACGACCAATTTGTTTTGAAAAGCGCCGCGGCTTTATCATGGCTGAAGTATCAATATAAATTCGCGCTGTAAGGAGATTAGATTATGGATCAGGATAAATTTGCTGCGATGATGGAAATGCTTGTCCCGCAGGTTGTTGTGCTTATTGTGGAGTGTAAGAACATATCGGCTAGGGAGGCTATCGGGCTTTTTTATGCTTCCGAGCTCTACGAGCGTCTTGAAACGGAAGAAACAAAGCTGTGGCACCTGAGCGCAAAAACGTTGTATGATTTATTCGATGAAGAATTGACCACGGGGAAAATCACCTACCCCGAGGAGGCGTAAACGTTGGACAGCAAAACGAAATTTTTAATATATTGCATGGAGATATACAAACGCGCGGAAAAATTGACCGGGGTACAGGTTCTGGAGCGATTTTCACGATATAACCTGTTTGACTACGTGCTGGAATTTTATGAAATCCTCCATATCCACGGCGTTTCTTATATCTTGCAGGATATTAACAACTATATATCAGAGCAAAGTAAGATGGGTTCGTGAGTTAAGAATACGACTAAAATGCTCTGCGTGGGACAGTGTGTGATCACCCACTCGGCAGCGTCACCGTGAATACCGTCGAACCTTCGGAGCTGCAAACCTCTATGCGGCCTCTGTGGGATTCCACGGCGTGTTTCGCTATAGCGAGCCCCAGACCGTATCCTCCGGTTTTTTCGCCATTGCGGGCCCTGTCCTCATCCGCCCGCTCGAACCTGCCGAAAATCCTGTTCAGTTTGTTCATGGGAATGCCGATGCCGTTATCCTCAACTCGCAGAGTGAGAACGCCGCCCGATGATTCCTTCATTGAAAACGAGATAACGCCTCCCTGCTTGTCCCTGTAGCGCCTGCCGACATACTTGACGGCGTTGTCCAGCAGGTTCGAGACGGCGCGCCCCAGTTCCTCCCGGCGGCCTTCGAAGTATACCTCCGGCGGCAGGTCTGCGGTCCACGATATGTTCCCGGCGAGCGGGCTGTTTTTTGCGTCGGTGAGCAGCGTCTCGCACATATTGGAGATGTTGAACCTCTCCGCCTTCGATAACGGCGTTCCCGATTCCAGGCGGGAGAGCAGCAGCAGATCGTCCACCAGCACCGTCATGCGCTCCCGTTGACGCATGATCTCCTTTATGTACGGCGCCCGCTCCGACGCTCCGGAGTTTTCCATATCGGCGAGAAGTTCCGCGGAGGCCGATATTACGGCCAGCGGCGTCTGCAATTCGTGCCCCGCGTCCGCGACGAAGGCTTTTCGCGCGGTTTCCATCTTTTTTCGTTCCGTTTCATCATCGAGAACCACAAGCATCTCGCCCGTTCCCGTCGGCACCGCCCGCGCCTTGTAGAACGTCGCAATACCGCTTTGGTGATACGCGAAATTGTCCGCCGAAACGCCTCCGTTACGCGCCTCAGCGATGATCTTTATCAGTTCGGGGGAGCGAAGTTCCCAGTCGGCAGGCGTTCCGGACGCGTCCTCGGGTTTGTTTCTCATCAGCGGCGCGAAGAAGCGGTTAGCGCAAATTATTGTGCCTGAGACGTCGAGCAGCATCAGACCGCAGGGAGCGTTTTGCACGATGGTTTCGAGCTGGTTGCGCTCGTTTGCCAGCTTATCCATCATGTCGGCCTGGGCTGCCGTGCTCTCGCTAAACGCGCGGGACAGTTCCATTATTTCCGACGTCCCCTCAGTCGGATATGCGGCGCGGCGTCCCTCGCGGACGGCCCGGGACGCTTCTTTCAGTATGCGTATAGGGCGCGTAATCCTTCCTGCTCCGACTATTCCGGCGATCAGGGCAAAGGTTCCGGCAAAGATGAGCGAAATCAGTATATCTCTCCTCACTTTGGAGAGCAGAACGTAGTATTCCGACAACGGATAGGCGGCTCGGACAACGTAACCTCCGTCAGACCTGAGGGCATAATACAGATATAAGTTCCCGGTCGTCTCGCTGTAGCGGCTGTCGATTCCCGTACCCGACGAGAGGGCGTCACGGACCTCCGGCCTGTTCTTGTGGTTTTCTATGACCTCCAATCCGTCCTCATCGACTGAACTGTCGCCGAGCACCCTGCCGTCATCCCATATTAAGGTTATCCTAACGCCCAATATTCCTGCCCAGTCCTCGATGAATTCGCGCGGTATGGCGGGATTGTCCGGGTGCAGGAGCTCGTACTCCGCCGCGGCCTTAATGAAAGCGGAGGTGAATTTACTGAGATTTTCCGTCACTATTGTATCGAACTCCGCTCGCATGTCACGCGACACGATGACCCAGCTCACGGTGAGAGCGATCACTATCGTCATTGTCACAAGGAACGACACGCGCCCGGTCAGAGTGGAGAAAAATCGGTTTTGGCCTCTATTCGGCATTGCGTCTACCCTTGGTTTCAGCGGCCGCCGCGTCTGAGGCAACCGCGAGTTTATAACCTCGTCCGCGAATTGTTTGCAGTATCTCCGGGGTCTCCGGATTTTTTTCTACCTTGCGCCTAAGACGGAATATATGGACGTCGAGCGTTCTTGTGTCCCCGGCCTGCATGCCCCATACGCGGCGCAGCAGTTCGTCCCGCGACACGGTGCGTCCCTCCGCCGCCGCAAGCGATTCGAGAAGGCGGTATTCCGTCGCCGAAAGGTCGATGAGTTTTCCGTTCATGAATACTTCCTCGCTTACCACGTCTATCTCTATTGGGCCGACGCGCATCCTGTCCGGCATCTTGACGGGCGCGGCGCGCTTGATAAGTATGCCGACGCGCGCGGCGAGCTCGGAAATTGAGAACGGTTTTCTAACATAATCGCTCGCGCCCGCGGCAAAACCGGAAAGGACGTCCTCTTCCTCGCGTCTAGCGGTCAGCATTATTATAGGAATATCCTTTGTGGAACGGTCGTTTTTCAGCCTGCGGGCAACCTCGAAACCGTCCAGCCTCGGAAGCATTACGTCGAGTATTATAAGATCGGGGATCAGCTCGTAAGCCGCGTTCAGCGCCTCATCCCCGTCATACGCAATGCTGCACGCATATCCATGCCTTTTCATCGCTTCAGCGACCATACGCGCAATGGACTCCTCATCCTCTACGATAAGGATGCGGCCGGGCAAATTAACGCGCCTCCTCCCCGCGTTTCGGCCTGCGAAATTTCGTCGCCTTTACGCGGCGGCCACTGAGCATATAGTATATCTGCTCAGTGATGTTCGTAACGTGATCCCCGGCGCGCTCCAGGAGGCGGGGTACGGTTATCAGCTTGCTGCTGCGGGATACGAGAGACGGAGCCTTCATGACAGCCTCCATTATCTCTGTGAACGCCTCGCCCTCATAATCGTCCACATCATCGTCCATAACAAATATCTTTTCCGCTTCCGTCGCGTCGCGCCTTGTCAGCGCCGACATAGCGGCGTTCAGCATTTCGACGACCCGTTCTCCCATTGGCTGTATAACTTTGAGCGGTTTAATCCTAACGTCAATGTCCAGCGTCACACGCGAGATACCTACGGCAAGGTCGGTGATCCTCTCCAGTTCAAGGGCCATTCTAATGCACGCTTCAAGCGCGCGGAGATCGAAAGCCACCGGTTGGTATCTCGCGATCAGTTCGAAGCTGAGGGTGTTTATCTCCAAAGCAAGGTCATCAACGGAATCGTCGCCTTCAACTATACTGCGTGCCAACTCCCTGTCCTGATGCGCGAGCGCCCAAACAGCGTCACGCATGGCCCTCTCCGCCAGAGCGCCCAGTTGATAAATTTTGGCGAATAATGATTCAATCTCCTTATCTTTATGCCTGATCATTTTTTCTGTTCCTCCACTGGTCGCTCGCGCCGGTTATCCAAAACGGCCGGTAATATAATCCTCCGTCCTCTTATCGGAAGGAGTGGTGAATATGATGGACGTCGGACCCGATTCGATCAGCTCGCCCATCAGGAAAAATGCCGTAGTATCCGAAATTCGCGCCGCCTGCTGCATATTATGGGTTACGATGGCGACAGTATAATCCCTTTTCAATTCGCGTACCAGTTCCTCCACTCGCGCGGTAGCAATGGGATCCAAAGCTGAAGTGGGCTCGTCCATCAGAAGCACCTCCGGGGACACCGCTATTGCCCGCGCTATGCACAACCTCTGCTGTTGTCCTCCGGACAGAGACATGGCGGGTTCTTTGAGGCGGTCACGCGCCTCCTCCCACAAACCGGCGCTCTTGAGGCTGTTTTCTATTATTTCCTCAAGAGCGCCCCTGCTGATCTTCCCCAGCAGCCTCGGCCCGTAAGCGACATTGTCGCGTATGGACAGGGGGAAGGGATTGGGCCGCTGGAACACCATTCCGACCTTGCGGCGCAGCATAGTCACGTCGACGTCCGGAGCGTAAATATCCCGGCCGTCTATTAATATCCTGCCCTCGATTTTAACGCCCCTTATAAAATCGTTCATTCTGTTAAGGCATCTCAGAAACGTGCTTTTTCCGCATCCCGACGGTCCTATGAACGCCGTCACGGAATTTTTCGCTATGTCGGCGGTGACGTCCTTGAGCGCCGGCGGCGCATTTTGGGAGTACACCAGAGACAGCGATTCGACATTTATCTTGGCGCCGTTCATTTAAAAACGCCTCCTCATGCGCGCCCGCGCTATTATGCCGATCATCGAAATACCCAGCACCATCACGATCAGCACGAGAATAGTGCCGTATTGAATGGGCTGGGTACGTTCGATGTTTGTGCCGGCGGTCGCAAGCACATAAATATGATATGGCAGTGCCATTACCGTGTCGAACATGTTGCGCGCGAAACCCGGCACGAAAAAGACAGCCCCCGTGAACATTATCGGGGCAGTCTCGCCCGCGACGCGCCCTATGCACAGTATCCCGCCGGTTATTATCCCCGGAAACGCCGTCGGCATAACCACGCGGTAAATCGTCTGCCATTGGGTCGCGCCAAGCGCGTAGGACGCGTCGCGGAATTCCTGCGGGACGTTTCGCAGCGCCGTCTCCGAAGCTGTTATCAACGTCGGAAGCGCCAAGCATCCCAGAGTGAGTCCCGCCGAAAGCAAGCTTACGCCGAATCGCAGAAACGTACAGAAAAACGCCAGCCCGAACAGACCAAACACAACGGACGGAATTGACGCGAGACTGCGCACCGCGAGACGGAGAACCTTGGCTAAATTCCCGGCGTCGGCGTACTCGCTGAAATAAACCGCGGTCAGCACGCCCACCGGAAACGCGAACAGCATCGAAACCAATATCAGTTGCAAGCTCCCGACAATCGGAGTTACTATTCCGCCCTCCGTCATGCCGGAGCGCGGCGGCTCGGTGATAAACTCCCAGGAAATCACGCCAATGCCTCTCGATACGAGAAAGATCAGTATTAAACAGAGAATTACGGCGGATATACCCATGCAAACCCAAAGGAGCGCCACGACCGTTAAATTCTTCACTTTTCTTCCAAGTGAAATCCGCTCACCCTTCATTTTGTTCTCCCGCCGCTTTCAATCTTCATTACCAGCAAATTTAAGACACATGTCATGGAGAGCAGTATGCACCCCATGAAAAACAGCGCGTGGTAGTGCGCGCTGCCAACCGGCGTTTCGCCCATTTCCGCGGCTATCGTCGAAGTGAGAGGCCTGACCGGGTCCGTAATAAATTCAGGGATGATAGCCGCTCCTCCGGCAACCATAAGGACGACCATCGTTTCTCCGACACTGCGCATGGTGCCCAATATAGCGGCCTGAGTTATTCCGCGCGACGCGCAGGGAAGGGTGATTTTAAACATAGTTTCAAACTTCGTCGCCCCGAGAGCATACGACGCGTCGCGCAGGGACTGCGGCACGGCGTTCAGGCTGTCCTCCGCGAGCGTCGCTATTGTCGGCAGTATCATCACGCCAAGGAGAAACGACGCGTTCAGCATATTGAGTCCGGTCCACAGTTGAAACCTGGTCTGCAGCATCGGCGCCAGCACGACCATTCCTATGAAACCCAGCACAACCGACGGAAGAAAGCTGAGCATCTCCAACGCTGACTTGCAGTAATCCACCGCCCAACCCGGGCATATCTCAGACAGAAAAAGAGCGGTCGCCACTCCAAACGGAATTGCCAGTGAGCATGACAGCAGGGTGACTGAGGCGGAACCGACTATAAGGGGCAACATTCCATACAGCAGGGGCTTCGACGCGGGATACCATAATTTGCCGGATGCTATTTCGATTATCGACGCCTCGGATAAAATCGGCACGCCTTCCCTTATGAGAAAGAAAATAATAAAAGCCATCAGCCAAATAGCGGAGTATGCCGCTCCTGTTACGAACAGCCTTGGCGCGGTGTTCTTCCAGTCAGTCAGCGAACGGCGCCCGTGTTCGGGGCCGCTCGCCGGATATTTAATTGCCGCAGTTTTGTCAGCCATTTATAACTTTTATCTCTTGATCCTTAGCGCATTATTTCAGCGTTACAAAGCCTTCGCGCGCCACATAGCTCTGTCCGTCGTCGCTCGTCAGGAAGTCGAGGTAATCCTTGATAACGCCCGTCGGTTCGCCGTCGGTGTACATGTAGAGAAAGCGGCTTGTAACTATCGTATTTGCGCGCGCGGTCTCAGGCGTACCCGTGACTCCTTCGATATCGAGTCCCTTTACGAGGCTTGGATCAACGTAACCGAGGCTGTCATAACCTATCGACATCGGGTTGTTCGCGACGGTCTGTATTACAGCGCCGGAGGATGCCACAATCAGGGCGCGCGGAGTGACGTGAACGCCCTGCATTATTTTCTCATCCCAAACCTCGTATGTGCCGGAGCTTGTATCACGGCCCACAACCGTTATTCTCAAGTCGGGTCCGCCAACATCTTTCCAGTTAGTGATATTGCCCGCGTAGATTTCCCTGAGCTGTTCAGCGGTAAGATCGTTTACGGGATTACCCGGATGGACTATCGGGAGTATGCAGTCGACCGCCACCGTATGCTGCATCGGATTGATTCCATTGGCTTTCGCGTCTTCAATTTCGGAATCCCTCATAGCCCTGCTCATGGCGGCGATCTCTATCGTCCCGTCAATCAGGGCTCTCGCGCCGTTGCCGCTGCCGCCGCCTGATACGGAGATTCGGACGCCGGGGAACAGCTTCATAAACGCCTCCGCTGTAGATTGAGCGAACGGAAGGATTGTCGTGGAGCCGTTGATGGAAAACTCACCCGCCGCGAATGCGGCGCCCGCGAAGAGGAGCGTGGAAAAAAGTACCACAAATGACATTGCCGTAAACAACTTCTTCATACTCAAATTACCTCCTGTGTTGTAGCAGTTATATTTTTGCTTCAAACAAGGCAGAGTATAACGAAAATTCTTTACGGCAAAGTTAAACCAATGTTACATGAATGTTACAACTCGAATTAGAGCCTTATCACATTGCTGGAGGCTTAAACTCAGCGCCGAACATTACGGACAGCTCGTCCATGCTCTTGCTTCCCAAATCACCCTCGGTTCTTGTGCGAACCGACACCGTGCAGGATTCCGTTTCCTTCGCGCCGACCACAAGCATATACGGAACTTTTTCCAACTGGGCGTCGCGGATTTTTTTGCCCAGCTTTTCATCCCGCGCGTCCCGTTCAACGCGGACTCGCATACCTTTCAGCGTGTCTTCGACCTTTATCGCGTAATTTTCGTATTCCGGCTCCGGCTTGACCTGTATGATCCTGGCCTGCACCGGCGCAAGCCAATAGGGAAATGCTCCGGCGTAGTGTTCGACCAGTATCCCTATGAAACGTTCCAGGCTGCCCAGAACCGTTCTGTGGAGCATCACGGGCCTGTGCCCCGCTCCGTCGCTGCCGACGTATGTCAGGTCAAATTTCTCCGGCATCTGGAAGTCGAGCTGTATCGTCCCGCACTGCCAGGTACGGCCGATGCTGTCCTTCAGATGAAAATCGATCTTCGGTCCGTAGAAGGCCCCGTCGCCCGGATTGATTTTAAACGGCGTCCCGGTCTCCTCCAGCACTTCCTTCAGCCGATTTTCCGCAAGCTCCCACATGGCGGGATCGCCCATGAATTTATCCGGCCTCGTTGAAAGCTCCACGTTGAACTGGAATCCGAACACGCTGTAAATATATTTTTCGAGATCGATTATCTCCTTTACCTCGTCGCCGATCTGTTCCTCCATGCAATAGATGTGAGCATCGTCCTGCGTGAAGCATCTCACTCTCATCAATCCGTGTAGGACGCCGGAACGCTCGTGCCTGTGTACGGTACCGAGCTCCGCCACTCGCATCGGCAATTCGCGGTAGCTGCGCTTGGCGGTCTTGTAGACCATTATCCCGCCCGGGCAGTTCATCGGTTTTATCGCATATGGATACTCGTCTATCTCGGTGAAATACATGTTATCGCGGTAATGGTCCCAGTGGCCGGACCTCTGCCATAATTCGCGGTCGAGGATGAGCGGGGTCTTTACCTCGCTGTAACCGCGGCGCGAGTGCTCACGCCGCCAGAATTCGACGAGCGTGTTCATCAGCGCCATGCCTTTGGGATGAAAGAAGGGAAAACCTGGAGCTTCCGGCTGAAAACTGAAAAGGTCGAGCTCGCGCCCGAGTTTTCGATGGTCGCGAAGCTTCGCCTCCTCAAGCATCCTGAGGTAAGCTTCAAGAGACGCGGCGTCGGCGAACGCGGTCCCGTAAATTCTGGTCAGCATCACATTGTTCTCGTTGCCGCGCCAGTAGGCCCCAGCAAGAGACATGAGTTTGAAGTGCTTAATATACCCGGTATCGGGCGCGTGAGGGCCGCGGCACAGATCCTGAAATTCGCCCTGTCTGTATACGGTGACGTTTGGTTCGCCTATATCGTTTATCAACTCGGCCTTGAACTCGTCGCCGGAGAATAATTCAAGCGCGTTACCGGAGGTCACGTCAATGCGTTCCAAACGCACGCGCTCGCGCGAGATTTTTTTCATCTCCGCCTCGATCGCCGGCAGATCATCGTCCGTTATCGGTTTGGGAAATTGCACGTCGTAGTAAAAGCCGTCCTGTATCGCGGGGCCGACCCCGAACTTCGCCCCAGGGAACAGCCGGGTGATCGCGTGAGCCATCAGGTGGGACGCCGAGTGCCTCAAAATGAGAAGCCCCTCCTCCGAATCAGGCATGATTGGCTCCACCGTTCCGCCTCCTGTCATTACAACGCCGAGATCGGCCGGTTCGCCGTTCACCGACGCAGCCAAAGCGTTTTTCACATTCCACTCCTTGAACAATTCATACGGCTTCGTTTCCCCGTCCCTTTCGAGAGTTTTGCCGCCGCAACCTTTATAAAGAGCCATCTAAATCATCTCCTAGTTTTTTCTCCGCATGTAATTTATTTACCGGCGTTTATTTTAGCACCCCCGGGAAGAAAATACCGTTCACTCACGGCGGGTAGGTGGTAAAATAACTCCGGTTTATATTTTTAATGTCATTACGATTATTTTATCAAAACGGAGGATACTCAATATGCCTCTCCTCTACGGCAGGTCCGCCAAACGACACGCAACAGCCCGCCCGAAATATTTATCCGTGATCGCGGCAGCCCTTGCGGTTTCGATCACCCTGATTGGATGGTTTCTGCGGGGAATGATGACAGCCCAAACCGTGGACTTGGCCTCCCGCGAGGCTCATGCAGCCGCAAGGGTTGACGTGCCGTCGTTCTTCGCCGTGTCGGAATCGCGGGGTGAGGGCAGGTATTTCATGAGGATCTCGCGCGATAGATTTTTCCCTGCGGAAACTATCCTGGTGAACGTGTCGTCGGTGCCGCGCGCCATGATAGAGTCGAACGCCCTCATCGGCATCAAACAGGAGCGCCCGCCGAACAACGCATTGTTGTACCGCGAATACATCCACAAGAGGGAGGAGACCCTCAAGCTGCGCGCCCCGATTACGGCGGGGAAATACGTTATAGTGGGCTACGACAACGGGGCTGTCTTGAACGACCGAACGGAGGCGGTGAGAATACCGTTCACGGTGGAAAACAGTTCCGAGGGAGCATATTTCGTCTCGCTCGACAAACAAAATTACAGCCCGTCGGAGCAGATCCCCGCCTTCGTCTCAGGAGTGCCGCGCAATATGAGGGACGACCACGCCCTGATCGCGATATTCCGGAGCGGAGCGCCGCATGGAGAATACTCCGAATACGAGTACATACGCAGGGAGAGCGAGAGGATTCTGTTCCGTGCCCCGAACGCACCGGGCGAGTACGAAATCAGGGCTTTCTCGAACGGCTCCATCCTGTCGGACGCCACTATGGCGGCGCGCATACCCTTCACTGTCGACGGTTTCGCCTGGGGCGCGTTCAACGTGACGCTGTCCATGCCGTACTACTTGCCGGGGGATACTGTTGCGGTAAATGTCGGAGGGGTGCCGCAATATATGATCAACGACGGGGCCGTGCTGGGTATCTGCGAGGCCGGCGCGCCTCACGGCGCGTTTCTCTCGTTCAACTACATCGTGAGCGCGGCGGGCACGTACTTATTCACCGCGCCGGATAGCGCCGGCGAATACGAGATACGGGCTTATATTAACGGGAACTTGATGACGGACGCGACGCTTGCGTCCGTCGCGCGTTTCACGGTGGAAATATGAATATTAACCCCGTGAACGCGCAGGCAATAACGGCTATAGTGTTTTTTGTATCAGCGATAGCGGTTTCGCGCGTGATCGTCAATATTTACTCGGGACGCTGGAAAGCGCATCCCGCCATGCTTTTTTACATGCGCGTCCTTCTCGGATTCCTCCTTGCGGGAGCGGTAGTGTTGGGATATTATTCTTTTGCCGGAATCGACGTCATGTCGGGCGGATGGTAACGAGACCGGACCGGTGTTTACATTGAGCGATATGGAGACGGGATAAATTATGAAATATTCTTTCGTTTCGATTATCATTGCAATTCTGATTGTAATATGCGCGGCGTTCGCGGCCTGCGAGGCCGGAGCCGCCGAGCTGGTACAGCCGGAAGTGGACAGAGAGGCGTCGGAGGAGTCATTCCTCAAGGCTTACGACTATTTCCTGCAAAACAGGTTATGGAACTGCCTTGACGAACTATCCGACTCGCTCAGGGAAAACGTCTATTTCGTCGACGTGTATTACATGCGAAGCCTGGCTTTAAGGCGTCTTGGACGTTACACGGACGCTATTGACGCCATGTCGCAGTACCTTGAGGTGAGGCGCGACGACAGCAGGGCAAAGGTTATCCTCGATACCATGCGCTCCGAATGGGACCTGATACGCGGTTCAATGTCCCCGGCTGAGGGCGAAACAGATATGTTTTTCGAATCACACACGATTAACTCATATCTGAATATTCAGCCTTATGAACCGCTTGCGTTGAAGGGCATGTCGGGAATAGGCAAGATAGCCGCCGTGAAGGAGACGATAATAGCATGTGATACACTGGGCGACAGGATATGGATATTTGACAGAGACGGCGGGAAACCCTTGCGGAGCGTCGCTCTGGAGCGTCCGGTAAGCGCCGTGATGCAGAGTCCGTCGGAAGCTTTAGTATTCCAGGAAAACGGCGGTATGTTCAGAATGTCGCTCGACGCGTCGAATAACCCTATGCTCCTGCAACTTGGAAGCCTGGAAACAAACATTTGCGACGTGGAAGCAATCGATTCGACGGTCTTGGCCGTTGCGGACAGAAGCGGGGGAGTTGTCCGCTTCATCGAGATGCCGGATGCGAATCAGACCATGACGTGGAAACCGGAGGACAGCGGGGAAGGTAAGCTTTTCGAGCCGGTGGCAGTCACATCATTAGGCCCGCTGCTCGCGATCGCGGACAGGGGAGTCGGGCGCGTATTCATTCTCGACACATACACCCTAGCCACAGTGGACAGTTTCGACGTAGAGCGTCCAAGGGATCTCGCCTGGGGAGGGACGGGCGAATTGTTCATCCTGAGCGAAAACGGCTCGCTATACTCGCGCTATCCCATCGGCTCCGAATCGACGGAGCTTAAAATCGCGGCGGAAGAAATGAGGGAGGCGTGGAGCCTTTCAGAGTCCGACGACGGGGTAATCGCAACAAACGTAACCGGGAGGACGTGGTGGATGGGCCGGTCAAGGCCGGGGCGCGGGGCGGTATTCGGCTCTGCCTCGATGAGTCATCCGTGGATAGAGACAATCGACGGAGTCGACTTTATAATGATAAGGTGCGCCGTATCATCGACATTTCAAGATTTCACGCGGGGCAGAGAACCCTCCACACAGGTCGTGTGGCGCGGTGAAATTCGTCCGTCGCGCGTAGTGTCGATAGGCGAGAGCCATCCAAGGGACCGTGACGGAGCGGTGAGGTATTATGCGCCGGGCGGAAGTGTCATGCCGAATGGAGTCCCGATAGCTCCCGCCGAAGCGATAGCGGACGTTATGAGCGATATAGCGGAGTTGTCGCGCGGAGGTTATGATATCCCCAGAGTCATAGTCCTCGATTCCAGAATATCGGGTTCTGAAGGCCAGATAGAACTGTTCCTGGCTTTTTTACTCAGGCAGGGAATTCGGCTTGACCTGCTGAAGATCCACAGACCGGCTTCTCTGCCGATTTGCCGGGTTTCGAGAATCACGGGCGGACGTTCATACTATACCAGAGAGGCCGAGGCGCCTCAGCCCGCAAGGAACATCGAGTGGGTACTGAGCCTTCCTCTGCCGCCCGATATTACCACGTTCGGATATCCGTCGGACACAACACTGTCACTGTTCTCGGAGATAGACGTGATCAGGTTCGACGATTGGATACCGATTTGGCCGTCGCTCATGAGGCGAAACGATATGAATTGAGGGGTGGAGAAATGAGAATTTCCATAGGATCGGATCACGCCGGTTTCAATCTGAAAGAGAATATTAAGACGTTACTGGCCGAAATGGGACACGAAATAGACGACGTCGGAACTTACTCAGCGCAGGAAAAGGCCGACTATCCCGACGAGGGCATCAAAGTTGCCCTGAAAACAGCCTCAGGCGAGGCCGAGCGAGGCGTGCTGATCTGCGGAACGGGGATAGGGATGTCCATCATAGCCAATAAAGTAAAGGGCGTGTATGCCGCGCTCTGTAACGACGAGTATTCCGCGCGGCTCTCAAGAGAGCACAACAACGCGAATGTGCTGGTCCTCGGCGGAAGAACGACAGGCCCGGATCTCGCGCGCGCGATTACGAGGGCCTGGCTGGGGGCTAATCCGCGCGGAGATCATCACCTCGTTCGAAGGCAGAAGATAACCGAGTATGAGTCGCGCGCAGGCGGAGAAGAACAGGAAAACAGCCTCGGCAAATTAAAGATAATAGATCATCCGCTGATACAGCACAAACTTGCCATAGTCCGCGACAAAAACACGAGCGTCAAGGATTTCAGGGATCTCGTGCAGGAAATCGCGGGCCTTATGGTCTACGAAATATCACGCAACCTTCCACTTGAAAAGGTAGATATCCACACGCCAATCCGAACGACAACAGGATTTTCTCTCTCCGGCAAAAAACTTGCCGTTGTGCCGGTTCTGCGCGCGGGTCTGGGGATGGTGGAGGGTATAGTGCGCCTCATCCCCAACGCTAAAGTAGGCCATATCGGAGCGTACAGAGACCCTGACACGCTCAATCCGGTGGATTACTACTGCAAGCTTCCAACCGACATCAGCGAACGCGACATATTTGTCCTCGATCCGATGCTCGCGACCGGGGGGACCGCATCATACGCGATAGCCGAAATTAAGCGCAAAGGCGGCAGGAGAATATCACTCGTATCGCTCATAGCCGCGCCCGAGGGCGTTAAAAAAATATCATCCGAGCATCCTGAGGTAGACATATTCACTGCGGCGCTGGATGCATGCCTCAATGAACACGGCTATATCGTCCCGGGACTGGGGGACGCAGGCGACAGGCTCTTCGGGACGCAATAGAAAGACGTTCCCAAATGGCTGTCTTTTCGGCGATACTGAATTTCCTGTGGGGCATCATAGCAACCCCGGTATCAATGAAATTATCAAGGACATTCAGGCTTATGGATGTCCCCGGAGGGAGAAAGCTTCATCCCTCCGTGACCCCGCGCGGCGCCGGAATAGTGCTGTGGACGGGGTATCTGTTATGGGCTCTCGTTAATCCCAACCCCGGCGTCGAAGTCCCTTATGTGGCCACCGGAGCGACAGTCGTCTTCCTGGTCGGATACATGGACGACATGCACCCTCTGCCGCCAGGGAAACGCCTCGCCATTCATCTCATGGCGGCAGCCTGTGTAGTATTCCCTCTATCAGTCCCAATTCACCAGAGATTAATTTTTTTGATATGGATAGCCGGATGCACAAACGCCTACAACTTCGTAGACGGCATGGACGGCCTTGCCCTGTCCATCGCGCTTGTCACGTCATATCTTGCTTACAGGAGCGGTAATCAGTACACATGGCTTCCTTTCGGCGGGCTTATCGCCGGCGTTCTGTTCTGGAACTTCCCCAACGCGCGCACATTTCTCGGCGACGGAGGCGCGACACTGCTGGGTTACGTCTGCTCGTCGCATCTGGCGTGGGATATATTCCCGAGATTTTTCCACGTCCGTCCAATCGTGATGCTGCCTGTGCTGGCGCTGATCGGTGGAGTGCCTGTCATGGACACGCTGATAGCAATGATAAGGAGGTTGATGGCGGGGCGATCTCCATTCTACCCGGACAGAGGCCATCTGCATCACATGCTGCTCGACCGGCGGCTGAAAGGCTGGGAGGCGCTTTCCCTGATCATTGTCGTCCACGCGGTCATGGTAGGCGCCGGTTACTACATCTTAAACCGATACTGGGGGTGAGCGGGACATGAAAATAGACGTGGTGATAGGCACGAGACCCGAAGCCATAAAGATGTCGCCGGTAATATTGGAACTCCGCCGGAGGAGCAGCTTCAGCGTAAGGACCGTATCGACCGGCCAGCACGCGGAAATGTGCCGTCAGGCGCTCGATTTCTTCGGACTGTCACCCGATGTTGATCTCTCGATAATGAAGCATGTTCAGTCCCTGGATTACATAACATCCTCAGTTCTGAACGGCATAGGAATACTTTTGGACGACGATCGCCCCGATGCCGTTCTGGTACACGGCGACACGACAACCACATTCGCCGCGTCACTTGCCGCGTTCTACAGAGGAATACCAATAGGACACGTCGAAGCAGGTCTCCGCAGTTTCAACATGAAGCGCCCGTTTCCCGAAGAAATGAACAGGGTCATGACGGACAGGATAGCCCACTGGCTTTTCGCGCCTACCGAACTCGCCGCCAAAAATCTGCGCGCCGAGGGGCGGCCCGACGAGCGGATTTACGTGACAGGCAACACTGTCATCGACGCCCTCTATGCAGCCCTTGAGATATTAAACGTTTCGGGATCGGAAGATTCACTCATTAAAATGGACGGCGCTCCGTTCATTCTTATGACTGCCCACAGGCGTGAATCATGGGGAAAACCGATGGAGAATATCTGCCGGGCCCTTCTTGAGATTTTGCGGCGCCACGAAGGATATGGAGCGCTGGTGCCGATGCACAGGAACCCGACCGTGAGAGATACTATCAAAAGTATCCTCGGCGAGCACGAAAACGTTACGCTGTGCGATCCTTTGGACTATCCCGACTTCGTCCGGGCTCTTGAAAACTGCAAAATAATACTCAGCGACAGCGGAGGGGTGCAGGAGGAGGCGTCCGCGCTGGGCAAGCCTGTGGTGGTGCTGCGCGATGTGACGGAGCGGCCCGAGGCAACGGACGCCGGCACGGCTGTATTGGCCGGCACAGAGTTTGGCAGCATCGTGGGAATTACGGACAGGCTGCTGTCCGACGAGGCGGAATATTTACGCATATCGGAGCGAAAGTCCCTCAATCCCTTCGGCGACGGGACTGCTTCCGTGCGCATAGCCGACATCATGAGCGTGAACCCGGAGGACCTTGTGGTATAGTATTGAACTATAAACAACCAACTGAAAAAAGCTGGGAAAAGTGCTGGGAATGAAATAGACTGGAGTGGAATAATTGAAGGAATCGCTCAGGATACTCGGAAGCCGCCCGCTCTCCGGTGTCGTTACGGCTCAGGGAGCGAAAAACGCGGCGCTGCCGGTGATGGCCTCAGCTCTCCTGCTCAAAGGAGGAAGACTGACACTGGAGAGAGTACCCGATCTGCTGGACATCCACACTATGGCGGATCTTCTGAGGCATCTAGGCGCGGAGATAGAATTCGAAAACGGCATAATGACGATTGACGTCCCGGAGGATCTCAAATGGGAAACGCCGGCGGACCTCGTAAGAAAAATGAGGGCTTCGTCCCTGGTACTCGGGCCCTTGGTCGCGAGATGCGGGGAAGCTGTGCTCCCTCTGCCGGGCGGATGCGCTATAGGCACAAGGCCGATAGATTTTCATCTGAAGGGGCTTGCCCGAATGGGAGCCGCAATAGATCTGGAGCAGGGATCGGCTCATGCCCGCACATCAGGCCTCTCACCGGCGAGGATAACATTTGACTTCCCATCGGTAGGAGCTACTGAGAACCTGCTTATGACAACCGCGTTTACACCGGGTGAATCCGTCATAGAGAACGCGGCGCGAGAACCGGAAATAACGAATCTGGCTGAGTCGCTGCGCAAAATGGGCGCGGACGTCGAAGGCGACGGGACCGGCACAATATTGGTGAGGGGCACGAGGGACCTCAAATCCGCCACGGTTCGGATAATCCCAGACAGGATAGAGGCCAGCACTTACCTTCTGGCGGGCCTGATAACAAGAGGGGATATAACCGTTAAAGGGATAAATACGGAATACCTGGCGTCAACCATGGCCAAACTAGAGGAGGCGGGGGTATGTTTCGAGATGACGCCCGACTCGGCGAGGCTTTCGGCTTTGGGAATGAAATGGAACGGGGTAACGCTCACAACGTCGCCGTATCCGGGCTTCCCGACGGACGTGCAGCCGCAGATAATGGCCGCTATGTCCATTGCTGAGGGGACAAGCGTAATTCACGAGAACGTATTCGACTCCCGTTTCGTCCACGTGACGGAGTTCCGTCGCATGGGATGCAAGATGGACATACAGGGGAGCACTGTCGTTATCATAGGAGTACCAAAGCTATCCGGAGCTGAAGTGCGAGCCTCTGACCTGAGGGCGGGGGCGGCGCTCATCCTTATGGGGCTCTCCGCTGAAGGAGAGACAGTAGTTCAGGAAACTGACCACATATGGAGAGGATACGAGAATATGATGGAAAAACTGGCTTCTCTGGGAGCCGACATGAAACTCCTGCCGGGAGACGGTAAGGATGAATGAAGCAACCGTGGCGGGCCTCGATGGGATGATCCAGACATCAGCCTTCGTTGGAGCGGCCGGAACGGGAAAGAGCCAGCGCGCGCAGATGGTCGGCGACTATCTCGGAGCGGACTATATCATCGACGACGGGCTCGTGATACGAAGGACGGAAATCGTATGCGGAAAGAGCGCGAAGGCTGAGAGAAACCAGATAAGCGCCATAAGAAGGGCTCTTTTTGAATTCGACGACCATCTTGCGTCGGTGAAAAGCTTTTTCGCAAATGCCGCGCCCTGTTCGGTGATGGTTATAGCGACCTCGGAGGACATGGCGCAAAAGATTACCGCCAAACTGGGTTTCCCATACCCTCAAAAGATTGTCCACATAGAGGAAGTCGCCACGTCGGAGGAGATTTCGCGGGCTCGCCGCGAACGAAGGAGAAAAAGACAGCATGTCATACCGGTATCTCATGTCCTGGTGCGAAAAAACTTTGCCGGCAAAATGGTTGGCCGGCTCCGGGTGCTCTGGAGGTCGAAGTCACCCTACGACGGAGAAAAGACGATCGTCCGTCCGCCGTTCAGCTTTTATGGAAACGTGCATATTGAGTTGGAAGCAATCGAGCAGATGGCGTCTTATATAGCGTCGAAAATCCCTCAAGTGGCAAAAGATCCGGTCAGTAAGGTCAATTCGACGGATAACGACGTGCTCACCATTGAGATTGAGATGAAAGTTAAATCGGGGCCAAAGAGTATTCCGGAAATCGCGGAGAGGGTGCGTCAGAGGACGGCAAGGACCGTCGGATATTTTTGCGGGCTCACGGTGCGTGACGTTAGTGTCAATGTGATCGGCATAGAGCTATGATTACGAATGAAACCAAGGCTGACGTAAATACGGAAATCTTCGGCCTCAGCCCGGAAGAGAGGGAGCAAGCCGGAGAGGTCCTTTGGAATGAGTGCAAAAAGCGGGCCATGGCTTGCGATATGTGCGCGCTTGCGAAGACCAGGACAAATGTCGTGTTCGGCGAGGGAAACAGGCATTCCAGTCTCATGTTTATCGGAGAGGGACCGGGAGAAACCGAGGATGAAACCGGGCGTCCGTTCGTCGGGAAAGCGGGACAGCTCCTTACACAGATACTGGCGTCGGTTGGTATCGACCGGGAAGACGTTTATATCGCAAACGTGGTGAAATGCAGGCCGCCCGGAAACAGGACGCCGCTTCCGGAGGAAGAGGCGACCTGCGACAAATATCTCCAAACTCAGATTCTTCTGATAAAACCCGCCATAATTGTACTTTTGGGCTCGACGCCGGCAAAGTGGATACTGAAAACAACAGAAGGGATAACAAAGCTAAGGGGACGCTGGTTCGATTGGCGAGGAATATCGGTGATGCCAATGTTCCACCCCAGCTATTTGCTCCGTTTCTCCGGCGACAAGAAACCCGGCGGCCCCAAACATCTTTCCTGGCTGGACATTCAGGAAGTCAAAAAAAAATGGGATCTCGTGAACGGGCGAACACTAAGAGGAGAAGGATTATGACGAATATGGATAACGAGATAAAAAATATTCCCCGCCACGTCGGAATAATAATGGACGGCAACGGGCGTTGGGCCAAAAAAAAGGGTATGCCAAGAGTGATGGGGCACGAGGCGGGTATGAGAACGCTGGAAAATATTGTGGATTGCGCTAATGATTTCGGCATAAGATATCTGTCTTTATACGCGTTTTCGACCGAAAACTGGAAGAGGATGCCCTCCGAAATAGACGGCTTGATGAAACTGTTCCGATTTTACCTGAAAAACAAAATTGAGCGCATACACTCGCGAGGGGGCAGGATACGTTTCGTGGGACAGATGGATGCTTTCGCCCCGGATATACTGGCGGGAGTTCGCGAGGCCGAGGATTATACAAAAAATAACGCCGCGATAGACATAATAATACTTGCGAACTACGGAGGCAGGCAGGAAATAGTTGACGCGGTGAATAAAATCCTGTCGGAGAAACACAATACCCCAATCACAGAGGAATTATTAAACCAAAAAATGTATGCCCCGGACATCCCCGACCCCGACCTGCTGATAAGGACGGGCGGTGAATTTCGCAACAGCAACTTCTGGCTATGGGAAGGGGCGTACAGTGAGTATTACTTCACCGATGTATATTGGCCGGATTTCGACAGGGAGGAATTGCAGAGAGCGTTAATATGCTATTCCGGGAGGGAACGGCGTTATGGGGCTGCATAAACCGCCCCAGGGGGCTCGAATCATCAAGGAGGAGCCTGAAGGCGCCCGTCCTGAAAAAATTGCGGATATTTACAAACGCCTGGGAAGCAGCATTGCCATAGTGATTTGTATCGTGACGGGCATACTTGCCAAACACGAGTGGATCTGGGGAGTGATTGCCTCCGTCGCGGCGCTGATTTCACTTTGGGAGCTTTACCTTCTGCTTTACACGAAATTCAGACTGTCACGAGGCTGGGGAATCACTGGCGGTTTCCTGATGCTTGTCTCGGTCATAGCCGGACTAAGTTATGCCGTCACTCTTTCTATCATGACAATGATCTGCCTTCTCGTGCTATTTACCGAGATAGTGCGCAGGCAGACCACGGGACACAGTTACGCGCTTTGGAACGTGGGGGGAGTGCTGTCCGGTCTCGTATATATAATCCTTCCGTGGAGCTTCCTGATACTCCTCAGATACCATCCTCACGGGCAGCAATATCTGCTCACGATTTTTTTCTGTACCTGGAGCTGCGATGCCGGAGCATATCTGGTGGGTACGACATTTGGCGAGACGCCGCTCTGTGACAAGATAAGCCCGTCAAAAACCTGGGAGGGTTTCTGGGGCGGCCTTCTCGCGAGTGTGATTTGCGGCTCCATACTCCCGATGCTGTTTGAAATGGCTCCATTCCCGCTCGTTCTTATGGGCGCCATGTGCGGGGCGGCGGGACAGGTCGGAGATATCGCCGAGTCAGTCCTGAAACGCGAGGCAAAAGTCAAGGACGCGAGTAATTTGATACCCGGTCACGGGGGATTTCTTGACCGTTTCGACAGCATTTTGATAAACGCCACGCTTACATTCTTCATAATTGAGGTAATAGGGTGAGGGGTGCCGCCAACCCGACGCGCGTCGCGGTAATTGGAGCGACGGGCAGCGTCGGCGGTTCGGTGCTGGATATTTGCGCGCGTTTCCCCGAACGTTTTCAGGTAACAGCGCTTGCGGCGCGCTCCAAATCGGATGAGCTTCTGAATCTGGCCAAACGCTTTAGCGTTAAATATGCCTGTCTCGACTCTCCGTCACAGGAAACAGCGCGGGCATTTCGCGACGCGGGGGTTGAATTGCTTGCAGGCTCCGACGCTTTGGAAAGCCTGGCGGGAATACCCGATGCCGATCACATCGTACTCGCTTCATCCGGAACGGATGCAATCAAGGCGTTACAGAGAGCGCTCAAGGCGGACAAGGACGTATCGCTCGCAAATAAGGAGAGCATAGTGGCGACGGGCCCGTGGGTGATGCCACTCGTCAGGCGGATGGATCAGCTAAGGCCGCTCGACAGCGAGCACAACGCGATATGGCAGTGTCTGCGCGGAGAACCCGGGAAAAGTCCAACGCGCATAACCCTGACCGCTTCGGGCGGTCCGTTCCGAGATTTTACGCTCGAACAGATGGCCCGTATCACACCGCAGGACGCGCTCAGGCATCCTGTGTGGGAGATGGGGCCGAAGGTAACAGTCGATTCAGCCACTCTCATGAACAAAGGTATAGAGTGCATAGAGGCGATGCAGCTCTTTGAATTGCCGCCGGAAAGAGTGAACGCCGTTATTCATCCGGGCTCGTTTGTGCACGGTATGGTGGAGTTTTGCGACGCGACTGTTAAATTTCTTGCGTACAAGCCTGACATGAGGATACCGGCGGCCTGCGCGTTGGGATGGCCCGAGCGCCTTCCTCTTGCCGGCGTAAAGGATTTCGCGGTCCCGGAACGCGGCGAGTGGATGCTCGAATTTCGCAAACCCGATATGACGCGCTTTCCCTGCCTGTCGCTGTCACTTGAGGCCGGGCGTCGCGGCGGAGCTTACCCGCCGTTGCTGGTGGGGGCGGACGAGGCGGCGGTTCAGGCGTTTCTTAAAGGACGTATTCCTTTTTTATCAATATCAAATATAATAGAGTCCACGTTGGAACAATACTCCGGCCCGAGCCCCGCAAACGTAGATGACGCGGTGGAGCTGATTGAGACGGGCCGATCGCTCGCGGAAAAACTGTGCGAAAACCAAACAACCGGCAGGTGATACAGAATTGATTATTAGTTTGCTGTCGTTAATTTTTGTCTTAGGAGTATGTGTGTTGATACATGAATGTGGTCACTATTTTACGGCCGTGTGGCGCAAGATACAGGTCCACGAATTCGCGTTGGGCATGGGTCCAAGCATATTCACGAAACGCTCGAATAGCGGAACGCTCTGGGCGCTCCGGATATTTCCGATAGGCGGCTTCGTCCGGATGGAGGGTGATGAGAACGATCTGCGCCCCGGAGACGTTCCCGATCCGTCGAGAAATTTCAATATCAAGCGTCCGTGGGAGCGATGTGTCGTAATCGCGGGCGGCGCTATTATGAACATCCTGCTTGCGTGGCTTCTTACGACGATACTTTTGTCGGCAAATGGAGTTTACGACCTGAGATCCCCCGTAATCGGCAGCCTGATGCCGGGATTCCCCGCCGAGATGATGGACGCTCTTCCGGGCGACAGGGTGCTGTCGATTAATGGACAGGCAATAGCGGAGTGGCCCGATATAAGAAAAACCCTTCAAGCGCTTGAGAACGACGAGACAAGCATTTTGATCAGCAGAGGAAACGAGGAACTGACTCTCTCCGGGACAATACCGTTCTCTGAGGAGCAGGGGGCGAGGCTTTGGGGCGTCCAGCCATCGAGGATGGTATATCCGTTCTACAAAGCGGCGTACGAAGGTATGAGCTACTGCTGGAGAATCAGCGTAATGACCTATCAAGGCCTGTGGCAAATGATCACAAGACAGATACCGATGGACGTTTCCGGCCCCGTAGGAATTGCGAGAATGGCGGGGGACGCCGCGATGGAGGGTTTTTGGACATTAATCACGTTTCTCGCGATAATAAACCTAAGCCTCGGCCTTTTGAACCTGTTGCCGTTCCCTGCGTTGGACGGCGGCCGGCTCATTTTTATTATCGGGGAGATGATCTCGGGGAGGAAGTTCCCGGAAAAGTGGGAAAACAGAATACATCTGGTCGGCTTTGTGATGCTTATGGTGTTGATAGCATTCGTCACGTGGCAGGATATAGTGAAATGGCTGGCCGGTAATTAGGGGTAACTATTGACTATAAGGGGATGTAATGTATGAGAAAAATCATTTCTGCAGTGACAATTTCCATACTGTTCGGTATTTTAGCCGCATCTGCGTCCTTCGCCACAACCGCAGAGGAATTTTATATGAAAGCGCAGAAACTCGACAATATCCACGCCTTTGCGGCGACGTGTCAGAGCGCTCACGAAACCGGCTTTTGGACCTCCGCCCTCTGGAAAAAGGCAATGAATGGAGCCGGCATCAAGGCGGACAATAATTGGAGAAATTCCGGGAGAATGGCCGTGCTGCACAGATCGCCCGAGAGCGTTGGAGGGAAGATCGTCTACAGGGAGTCGTGGTTCAGGGCGTACAAATCCCTCGATGAATTCATGGCTGATTATCACGTCAAGATAACGAGGGATTATCCGTTGGCGGCAAAACACTCAGACAACCTGTGGGGATACTTTTCATCCCTTAAAAAAGGGCGGCTCGGTTCGTGGGCAACTACGCAAAAATATTTTGAATATCTTGCCGACCTGGCCTTTCGTCTTGCGCCCGGACTGCTTGGCGCGGGATGGCGGACGGAACTCCTTAGAGACTATAGGGAGGCTAAGGTCAGAGGACTGCTCGACGCAAACGAAATTATAGTCCTTGAGAAAAAACTTATAGCCGCCGGCATTTCGCCGATTTTTCAAATCGAGAAGGACAGTTTATAGGCAGATTGCTCTCTTTAGGAAAATCTTTTTGATGAAAGCGTGGAATCAGTATGAAAGACAGGCTGTTTAACACGATTTATGGCAGAAATCTGATAGGGGAACTTAAAAACATTGTTCAACGCCCGTATCTCATTGTAACAATGGAGGATCTCTGGGAGAAATTCAAGGACGAATTTGACGACGGGGCATTGGTTCATTTTGTGAAAACCCTGGAGTATGACGAAATCCTGGCCGAAGCGGACGCGCTGCCGGCGTTTGAGTCAGTTATCGGCTTGGGCGGCGGGCAGGCGGTGGACTATGCCAAGATAGTCGCCTGGAAAAAGCGGCTTCCGTTGTATCAAGCACCCACGTCTATCGCGACAAACGCGGTGTTCGGCCACCGCGCCGGCGTTCGTTTCAAAAGTGTCGTGCGATATATGGCTTATGCGGAGCCTGTCGCGGTATACGTTGACTACGACGTGATCCAAAACGGGCCAAAAGAACTTAACCGCAGTGGCGTATGCGACGTGTTTTGCTATCACAACGCGGTATTTGACTGGAAATACGCCTGGGACAAAGGCAAATGCGAAAAAAAATGGCCTTTTGACCCGGAGCTTGCGGCAAAGTCAACCGCTGTGTTTAAAAGCGTGGCCGACGCCATTGACGATATATACGCGATGAACGAAAAAGGCATCCGTACACTGACCGAAGGATTGCGCTGGGGCGGGGGCGCTTTTCACAACGCCGGCTGGAATCCTCGGCACATTGAAGGTACCGACCATTTTCTGTTTTACACCTTGGAGTATATGACAAAAAAGAAATTCACACACGGACAGCCCGTGTGCCTGGGGATTTTTACAGGCGCCGCGATGCAGAATAACAAACCGGATTGGATTCTGGACTTGATTCATCGCGCGGGCGTGGAAATCAGGCCGGAGGGCATGGGACTCAGTTGGGACGAGGTATTCGCCGCTCTGAAATATGAGAGGGAATATGTCGAACACGCGGGGCTTTGGTATACCGTCGCCAATGACTTCGTCGTAGACGACGATTTCTGCGATATGATAAAAAACAAGATCACGGATAAATATGGAGAGTGGAAGTAGAGGAAATATTTGGAAAATCGGAGTATTATTATGAATAACCTGATTGAACGGGATAAAAAATATATTTTACAGATATACGACACCCAAGATATAGTCTTTGAAAAAGCGGACGGAATGTATTTATTTGATACCAACGGCAGAAAATACCTCGATTTCTCCGCTCAATTTTCGGCCAGCGGACTTGGTCACGGACACAAGGAAATGATTGATGCCATTTCCGGGCAGATGTTTAAGCTCGCGTCGGTAACTTCGATGTTCGTCACGAAGGAACGTGTTGAGTTAGCTGAAAAACTGATAAGCATAGCCCCCAAAGGTTTTGGAAAGGTCATATTCGGCTGCACCGGTTCGGATGCCAACGAACTTGCGTTGAAAATCGCGAAATACTATCGCGGTGGCGGCAGGATCATCTCCTTCCGCAGGAGTTTTCACGGTTCGACAGCCGGTTCCGCCGCTGCAACGGGCAAAGCGGAAAACATACAGGTTGAGCCCAGTATCTCGGAGCTTTTGCCCAGGGGATTTATCCATTCTCCGCCGCCTTACTGCTATCGCTGCGATTTTGATAAAACGCCCGATAAATGTAATAACTTCTGTCTGCGCTACCTGGAGCAGACAATACTTCACGAGGGCGGCGGAAAAGTCGCGGCGATTATTCTGGAGCCGATTTTCGCGGCGGGGGGCGTTATTGTGCCGCCGGATGGATTCATGCGGCGGCTGCGCGAGATTTGCGATCAATACGGCGCTTTGCTGATTTTTGACGAGGTCGTAACGGGTTTCGGGCAGACCGGGTATATGTTTGCCGCTGAGTACAGCGGCGTTACTCCAGATATTCTTGTCACTGGAAAGGGACTCACGGGAGGATACATACCGGGTTCGGCTGTTCTGATGCGCCGCGACGTCGGCGAAAGGATGGACAATCTCACGCTGCACGGGCATACGCACTCCTGTTATCCCGTCATGTGCAAGGCCGCGTCCCAAAATATCGAAATCATTATACGGGACAAGCTGGTTGAAAACGCGGCGAGATCAGGGGCTTACCTTCGCCGTAAGCTCGAATCGCTGAAAGATAAATATCCTGTAATCGGCGACGTGCGCGGGCTTGGGCTTTTGCAGGGTTTTGAACTCACGCATGGCGCATGTGGCAGGGAGGCCAATCACGCGTTCGGACGCAGGCTTTTTGCCCAAATGTTGAGAGAAGGACTTGTTACCGAGCTCGAAAGCCGGAACAATTTGCAGAACGCCGTGATAGTGCTTCACCCGGCGCTGATTACGTCCGAACGCGACGTGGACAAAGCGGCGGATATTATCGACCGTTCACTTGCGGTTTGCCTGAAAGACGCCTTATAATAACGCCCATGACGAAAGCCATGGGCGTATTTTTATAACAGGCGCGCGTGCCGTTTCAATCGGATTTTTTCATTTATACTTGTATGTTTCTCTCGCCACGACAAGTTCTTCGTTGGCGGGGATAATGTGAACTTTAACCGAAGACACCGCGGAGGAAACCAAACGCTCCGCCTCGCCGGTTCGATTTATTTCACCGTCAAGCGCAACGCCGAGATGAGGTATTTTTTCGCATACATCCGCGCGCAGACGGGAATCGTTTTCCCCGATTCCTCCGGTAAAAACGAGGTGATCGAGCCCCCCGAGAAAAGCGTGATAGCTTCCGATGTAACGAACGATTACATCCGCTAACATCGCGATGGCCAGTTTTGAACGTTCGTCTCCCTTGTCCGCCGCCTCTCTGAGATAACGAATATCATTACTTACCCCGGATACTCCCTTCAGCCCGCCTTTTTTGTCAAGACCCGCCAGAATTTCCTCCATAGGCATCCCTTGCGTCATCAAAAACGGTACGATATAAGAATCCGCATCCCCGACTCGATCCGCGTGCATAACGCCGGTCTGCGGAGTGAACCCGAAACTGTTGTCTATACTTTGCCCATCCAGAATAGCGCAGATAGAGCAGCTTCCCCCCAAATGGCAGGATATTATTTTTTGAGCCGGTCCGTATATCGAACCGATTCTCTCCGCTATATAGCCATGCGACGCTCCGTGATAGCCCAAACGCTGTATTCCGTATTTTTCATACCACTCATAGGGAATTGCGTAAAGCCGGCGTTCTTTTGGAATGGTGACATGGAAAGCGGTTTCGAAAACTCCGATTAGCTGTTTGTCGGGAAGAATCTTTTGAAACTGCTGTATCGCTTCGAGATAACAGGCGTTATGTATAGGGGCGATTGGCAGGTATTCCCTCATGGCAGCCATTACCGATTCATTCAGCAAGTGAACTCCGTAGTATCCTTTTGCGAGAACCGTTTTGAATCCTATTCGTTCAAGAACCTTTAAGTCTTCCAAAGCTCCGTTTTCTTTGTCGGTAAGGTAACTTAAATATTTTTCGATGCCCTCGGTGTAGGTGGGAATACACTGCTTATCCAGCGTGACGCCAAAATCGCTCCCGCAATTTTTATAATGAAAGACAGCGTCGTCGCGGCTGCCTACCCGCTCGATTTTTCCCTCCGCCAAAGCTTCGGCGGAGGGCATGTTATATAGTTTGAATTTCAGAGATGTGCTTCCCACGTTACACACTAAAATATACATATGATCAACCCTCCAGTTTTTTATGTTCCGCGAAACCGTATGCCAAACCATATTATTATAACAATTTAAAATATTTTTTATTGTATTTATACGATTGAGGTGTTATACTCGCGTTCACAAGCAGGGGTTAGTTATCGTCAATAAAACCCCCACTGCATCCAATATAATATCTACTAAAATATCTGAGGAGGTTTTTTGTATGAGGAAGTTTGTTGCTCTGGCTCTTGCAGTGATGATGCTGTTCGTTATGATCGCCGCCCCCGCTGCCGCCAATCCAGTGGCAGGGAAAAAGGTCGCCTACATCATGTGGTTGCCTTCCGCGACTATCTTCCAGATGTGGAGAGACGCTTGCGCCGATCTGACAGAAGCTCTGGATGTGGATTTTGAATTCTTCTTTTGTAACGGCGACTTCAACTTATGGATGGATACCATCCGTACCTGCGCCGCCGCCGGCTATGACGGCCTGTTGGTCAGCCACGGAAACAGGGACGGTTCCTACGTATTCCTCAAGGAAATCACCGAACAGTATCCCGACTTGAAGATCGTGGCGTTTGATACGCAGTTCTACGCTGACGGACAGGATCAGAAACTTCCCGGCGTTACTCAGCTCTTCCAGGAGGACAAGAGCCTTGTAACGGTTCTGCTTGATGAGTTCGTCAAGAATTTTGGCGAGGGCGTCCGCCTTGTCAAGGTATGGCGCGGCCCGAACTACAACAGCCCCTTCGACCGCCGCGAGGTTGGCTGGCAGGAGTATGAAGCCGCCGGCAAGATTGTGACGGTCGGTGAAATACAGCCGATCGCGGATACAATGGAGTCCGCCAACATCGTGTCCGCCGCATATCTGCAAGGCCTGAACCGCGATAACGTCGACGGCATCGTGGCTTACTACGATCTCTATGGTCAGGGCCTGTACAACGCAATCGTCGAAAATGATAACTTCAACGGCAGCAGGGGCGCCGCGCTGCCAATGTCTTCCGTGGATATCGATCCGGTTGATATTACCAACATGCAGACCCGCCACGACATCTGGACCGCCGCCGGCACAACCGACTGGACCCTGAACGGTGAAATAGCCATGCGCTTGCTTATGCTCCAAATGGCCGGCGAGTATGACAAGATTTACGATCCCGCTTCGGGCCAGTACGGCGTGGATTGGGTGGAAATACCGGGTTCCGCGATTCTGGCTTCCAGCTTGACCCCCGATTCCAGGGTTGATGACCTTGGTGAAGGAGTCGCTCCCGATACTTACGGCAATCTTTCCTACCTGTCGGTTGCCGACTGGATGCCCGCGGATCTTATCCACTAATACCGGACTGCGTCTGGAGGTCCGCTGAGCATTTTTTGATTACAAAAGAAGCGTCGGGGTTTTAACTCCGGCGCTTCTTCATTTAAAATATACGCGCAATTAGTTTTGAAAAGAGGGGAGCGCATGGATAAACTTACGCTTACGACAAAAAATGTTTCCATAGAATTTCCCGGCGTGAAGGCGCTGGAGAATGTGGACTTTGAAATAAGCACCGGAGAGATTCGAGCGGTTGTCGGCGCAAACGGAGCCGGAAAATCAACCCTGATGAAGATTCTCGCCGGCGTGAACCCCAATTACACCGGCGAAGTGCTGCTCAACGGCGCGCCGATAGACCTGCGTTCTCCGATGATCGCAAAAAAGCATGGTATTCAGATAGTGTTTCAGGAGGTCGATACCGCGCTTATTCCCACGTTGTCCGTGGCTGAGAACGTGATGCTCAACCATATGGTCATGAACGCCAAATCCAACCTGATGAACTGGAAAATGATACGCCGCGAGGCGCGGGAAGTGCTGGCGCGCCTGCACGTCGACATAAATGTCCGCAAACTGGTGCAAAATCTGACACTCGCGCAAAAACAGATGGTGCTGATCGCCAAGGCCATCGTTGCCAAATGTAACTTCCTCATCCTGGACGAACCCACCGCGCCTTTGAGCGACACCGAGACGGCGGAGCTTTTCCGCCTGGTCGGGCATTTGCATGAAACGGAGAATATAGCGATTGTTTTTATCTCCCACCGCCTCAACGAAGTTATCCAGGTCTGCGATAAATATACGGTGATGCGAAACGGCGAAATCGTGGATACCACAGCCGTCACCCAAAACACGACCACAAAGGAAATCGTCGAAAAGATGCTGGGCCGCGCCTTTGAGGAAATCTTCTCCAAAGAAAAAGCGGCAATCGGCGAAACTGTTTTTGAAGTGTCGCATCTGTCCGGAGCGGACGGCAAGGTAAACGACGTCTCCTTCCACGTCAAAAAAGGGGAGATAGTAGGCGTTGCCGGCTTGGTTGGCGCGGGCAAATCCGAGCTGTGTAAAACCATATTCGGCGCTTACCGCAAAACAAACGGCAATATCCGTTTCAACGGGAAGGAACTAAGGATCAACAATCCCACTCATGCCGTTAAGAATCGAATAGCCCTCGTACCCGAGGAACGGCGCAAGGAGGGCGTTTTGGTGAATGAAAACGTAAGCCTCAATCTGTCGGCCGCCTGCCTCGGAGATTTCTGCACGCTGTCGGTCATCAACAGGAAAAAAGTCGACGCCAACGCCAGAAAGTACGTAAACGATCTGAACGTCGTCACTCCTTCCATCCGCCAGGTGGTTCGCAACCTCTCCGGCGGCAACCAGCAGAAGGTCGCCGTGGGTAAATGGCTTGCCGCGGATTGTGACGTATACATATTCGATGAACCGACCAAGGGCATCGACGTCGGCGCGAAACACGATATCTTCAGTTTGATCAACGATATTACCAAGCGAGGCAACAGCGTCATCTACGCTTCCTGCGAAAACTCGGAGCTTCTTTCCATCGCCGACCGGATCTACGTCCTTTTTGACGGAAAAATCATGGCGGAGCTTACGGCTTCGGAAACAAATGAAGATGAGATCATGCACTACGCGGTTGGCAGCACTACGCCGTACGCCGGCGCGCGGGCAGTTTAAACTATAAAACAGGAGGGATTTTTGCATGCAAGCCTCGTTAAATAAAAAATTCGGCGGAGTTTCGGAGATAATTCACTTTTTACTGAATTGGGCCGCCATTATCACGCTGGTGATGTGTTTTGCGATTTTTACGTTTTACCGGGGCAGCAGCTTCCTGTCGCAAAGCAACATGATAAATATCCTGCGGGCCATGTCTATCACCACCGTGTTCGGCATCGGCCTCACCGTCACCATGGCGCCGGACGGATTCGACATGTCGGCCTGTACATTGGCCAGTTGTTCAGCCTATATTTTCGTAAGCGCGTTCCTGTGGTTTGGTTTGCCTTTGTGGCTTTGCATCGTGATTACAATAGCCGTTACGATGATTCTTTATCAGATTACCATGTTTATGATACTGGTCTGTAAAGTCCCGGATATGCTGGCGACCTGTTCCCTGATGTTCGTATATCAGGGATTGGGCCTGTGGTATATCGGCGGCGGCGCCGTTTCCACCGGTATGCGGCTGCCCAGAAGCCTCGGCGGCGGCGCTCCGGCCCGTACCGCCCTTACCGATTCATTCTCGGCTATCGGCCGTTGGCCGTGGATCGTTATAATCATGGTCGGCTGCGTGCTGGTCGCCTGGTTTTTTCTGGAATATACAAAACACGGCAGATTTATTTACGCGATGGGCGGCAACCGCGAAGCGGCCAAACTGTCCGGCATCAATGTGAAGGGATACCGCTACCTCGCCGGCATGATCACCGCCGTGTTTATCGCTATCGGTGGTATCATTGTCGCATCCCGCGGCAGTTCCGCCCAAGTGATGGCCGCCGACAACTATCTGATGCAGTCGCTCGCCGCCGTGTTCGTGGGTCGTTCTGTAGGGGGAGCGGAAAAACCGAACGCGTTTGGCACTTTTATCGGCGCGATGCTGGTCGTCACGCTTGAAAACGGACTCACCATCATGGCTGTTCCTTACTATATGCTGCCCGCCGTAAAGGGCGCGGTTCTGGCCGCCGCTCTGATTATCGCTTACGCGGGCAAGAAGGAACAATAAACCGGGTTACGCTGCCGCAAAATGCGGTATTTACATACATTTGTTGGAGGCAAAAAAATGAAGAACGATTCCGGGAATTATTCAAAAGGAATAGGGCGGATACTGAACAGAATAAATCTAAAGCTGCGTCCTAAGCTTATTCTGATTTTTCTCATCGTCAAAGTTATCCCGATAATTCTGCTTACGATTATTGCCTGGAATCAGATAGTTTCGCTCGGTCATTTGCTTCGGGACATAGCCGTCGAGGACTCGTCAAAAGCGTTGAATGACAGCGCGATTGAAAACATCGAACGAATGACCACCGATACCGCGTCGGCCGTCGCGGATTTTCTTTATCAGCGCGACTTCGATATAATGCTGCTTGCCGAAATGGAGCCTTCTGACGAAATATACCGCGTTTTTTCGGAAAATAAACTTGGTAAACTGATGCGTAAAGGTGAATGGGCGCTCGCCGACGACGGCATGTCATGGGTGGAAAAAAATCCGTATGTTTATGACGGACCGGCCGGGAACTCCTCAAACGAGGAAAACAACGATATGGACGGGTTCCGTTACAGACCGCCCGAATTTTTTTCGCATGACAGCGCGCCTCTTTATGATGAAATAGCGTTTATTGATTTGGACGGCAACGAGATAAATAAATATGTAACGCCTCATTCGACAAAAAAGAATTATCCGTTGAACCCTGCCAAGCGAAATATATCCGATAAGAAAAACACGTATGTCGGGGCTGAAAGTTATTTTGAAGAGTTGAAAAAATTGCGTCCCGGAGAAATATATGTGTCAGATGTAACCGGAGCGTATGTGGGAGCGAATTATATCGGCATGTACGCCCCAAATGTACTGCAAAACAATGTTCCCGAAACGCACCCTAATTTTGACTTATTGGGCGAAATCGGAAAACTTCCTCACGACGAATTTTTGAAAGAGGCTGAAAAGCAGGCGTACGCGGGCAAAGAAAACCCAAACGGCCAACGTTTTGAGGGTATCGTGCGATGGGCTATGCCGGTCACGGATGATAACGGAGCGGTGGCCGGTTATGTTACATTTGCTTTGAATCACGACCACATAATGGAGTTTGTGGACTATATCACCCCCATGAATGAGCGCTATATCGAGCTGCCAAGTGCCTTTGAGGGCAATTACGCGTTCATTTGGGATTATAAATCCCGCAGTATTTGCCACCCGAGGCATAATTCAATTGTAGGTTTCAATCCCGAGACCGGCGATCCTGAAGTCCCGTGGCTTGAGACATCAATATACGAAGCGTGGCAGGCAAGCGGCGAAGATAAATGGACGGATTTTATTAAAGGCTGGCCGACTTTCGATCAGCAATCGCGAAATAAAAGACCCGCTCCGGCATTGACAGGCGCCGGCCTTGTCGGTCTTGACGGGCGTTACCTCAACAACGCCCCGCAGTGCACCGGTTGGATGGATCTTACAGGAAGCGGCGGTTCGGGGTCGTTTTACATACTATGGAGCGGCCTTTACAAACTGACCACCGCCGGGGCTATCCCTTATTATACAGGTCAGTACGCGCCGTCTGAGGCCAACGATTACTCCAGGCGAGGCTTTGGTTTCGTCACCATAGGCGCGGGACTTGAGGATTTCAACCGTCCGGCTTTGGAAACGGAAGAAAGGCTTACCGGCACCATTGACAGCAATATGGTGAGCAACGCGTTCCGGCTCGTCGTTACCAGTATATTTTTGCTTGCTATGGTCGTTCTTATCGCCATTTTCCTGTCGTCTTACCTGACGAACAACATAAACCTGCTCATAAACGGCATATCGCGGTTCCGCTCGGGTGAAAGGCAATTCCGGCTCCATTCCGACATCAAGGATGAATTCGGTACCCTTGCCCGTTCATTTGACGAAATGGCAGACAGTATCGTGGACAGCGTTAAGGAACCTCTTTCAATCGTTGATATGGATCATAAGGTTATTTACATGAACGACTCGGCGCTGAAGGTTATCGGCAAGACTTTGGATGAGGTTATCGGTATCTCTTACTACGGCACGAGCATCTATCCTCCAACGTCCAAATACGACCCGATTACCGCCCTGCATGAGGCGAGGGAGGCCGAAGTGCTGTATCAGGAGGACAACGGGCATTATTACAAGGGCTTCGCGAATTTCCTTCTTGACCAGGACGGCGACAAAATCGGATATATTATAGTTACCAATGACGTTACGGAAATTGAGACCGCCAGAAAGAGGGCGGAACAGGCAAGCCAAGCTAAGAGTAATTTCCTGGCAAACATGAGCCATGAGATAAGGACGCCGATGAACGCCATTATTGGAATGGCTTCCATAGGCGCAAACGCGTCTGCTATTGAGAAAAAGAATTACGCTATCCAAAAGATTCAAGGCGCTTCAAAACATCTGCTTGGCGTCATTAACGATGTTCTGGATATGTCAAAAATTGAAGCGAGCAAATTCAGTTTATCGGTTACGGAATTTGAATTTGAGAAAATGATCCAAAGAGTTGTGGACGTAATCAACTTCCGCGTGGATGAAAAAAGTCAGAAACTGACTCTACGCATCGATCCCGATATTCCGCACACGCTGATAGGCGACGATCACAGGCTCGCTCAGGTCATTACCAACCTGCTCACCAACGCGGTAAAGTTTACGCCGGAAGAAGGTTCCATACATCTGGCGGCTAAGCTTTCGTCTGAGAAAAACGGCATATGCACGCTGCTCATATCGATCAGAGACAGCGGCATCGGTATTAGCCCCGAACAGCAAGACCGGCTGTTCAGCCCGTTTGTGCAAGCCGAAGCCAGCACTACCCGCAAATTTGGAGGCACAGGATTGGGGCTTGTTATTTCCCGAAACATAGTGGAAATGATGGACGGCAGCATATCGGTCCGGTCCGAGCTTGGAAAAGGCGCGGAATTCTCATTCACCGCATGCCTTGTCCGCGGAAAAGATTCGCAAAACAGACTGCTGAATCCAGAGCTGCATTATGATAATACGCATATTCTCGCAATCGACGACGACAGGGATGTTTTGGTCTTTTTTGAGGAAACCGCCAGTAAGATTGGCATCAAATGTGATACGGCGTCCAGCGTGCTGGAAGCGCTTTCGCTGATTGTAAATAACTCGTACAGTATTTATTTTATAAACTGGAATATGCCGGAAATGAACGGCATCGAGCTTGCGGAATCGGTAAATGAGAACGGAAAGGGGAAGAAAAATACTATTATCATGATGGTATCCGCCGCCGAATGGAGTGTCATTCAGGACAGCGCGCGTGAGGCCGGCATAACCGGCTTCCTTCCAAAACCTTTGTATATGACAACCATCACGGACTGCATAAACGGATACCTGGGGATTAAGGATCAGGACAGCGCCGGCGGCGAACAGACTGAGTCCGTCATTAACCTCGCGGGCCGCTGTATCCTGCTGGTGGAGGATGTGGACATCAACCGCGAAATCGTGCTTGAACTTTTGGAACCTACGAACCTTGAAATAGATTGCGCGGTGAACGGAGCCGAGGGGGTTAATATGTTTCTCGCGAACCCCGCGAAGTACGAAATGATTTTTATGGATCTTCAAATGCCTGAAATGGACGGCTATACCGCGGCCGGCACCATCCGAAAGTCAGGCGCCGATCGCGCGCAGGAAATTCCCATCATTGCCATGACCGCGAATGTATTCAAAGAGGACGTTGAGAAATGCCTTGAAGTAGGCATGAATGGACATATAGGCAAACCATTGGACTTGGATGAGGTCTTGAGCACATTGGGAAAATATCTGAAGAAAAGCTGATTGTGTCTCGTATGCCGCTAGGTTGAAGCGGCGCGAAGTTTGAGTATTTTATTCAAGATTTCCCCGGCATAATCGAAATCGAAGTCGCCAAGCGCGGACAGCGCGTCGTCCAGCAGGGCGTTAATTTCATCGCCGTAATCGTAAGCCCGTAATTTATTCAGGTCCTCAATTGCGGTATCTTCGTCGAAATAGCCCGCGGCTTCCAGGGCTTTTTCGATATGTTCTCCAAGGTACTCGGGGTCGCCGGATTCTTTTTTGGCTTTTTCGGCGGATACTTCTTCGCCCGAGAAAACGGCCGACAGTTGCGCATACAGTGCGAGCAGGTTTTCTTTGAAGGCCGTGAAATAGTTCACGCAATAATCCGTTACGTTATTTTTTGAAGCCGTTTCCAGCGTCTGTGCCGTTTTGGACAATTCCATCGCGCCGATGGTCGCAAGTTGAGATTTTATTGAGTGAACGACTATGGAAAACCCCTTCATATCTTTTGTGTTCACAAAATCGGACATGGCGTCACATTCCCTGGGCAGTTTTTTGTGAAATAACGCCAAAGTGTTGTAGTACATATCTTCCACGCCCGAAAAACGGGACAAGCCGATTTTCATGTTGATTGCGCCGATTTTATTTACGGCGTCCAAAAATGCCGAAGCTTCTTCGCTCTCCGCGTTATGGGCGTCCGCTCTTTGCTTGCTCGCGGCGCGCGCCGCCTCGATGACTTCACGCGGATGCGCGTCGCGGACTAATTTTTTTAAAACGGAGTCCAAATGACGTATGTCAATAGGCTTTGATATAAAGTCGTCGAAACCGTTCTTGAGAAACATGTCGGATCGCCCCGACACGGCGTCGGCCGTCAACGCGACGATGGGACGCGAGTATCCCAGACCGCGCATGTTTTTTACCGTCTCGATGCCGTCCATTTCCGGCATCATGTGGTCCATGAATACAATGTCATACTCGCGTCCGCTCTTAATAATGTCGATTGCCTCAAATCCGCTCTCGGCGGTATCAATAACCAGTTCGTAAGGAAGAAGAAGCCCTCTTGCCACAAATAAATTCAAGTCGGAGTCGTCAACGACCAGCACGCGGCCGTAGGGCATCAGTTCGTGTACTATCTGCGCCCTTTTTTCATACGCCGCTTTGTTGTTTTCAAGCCGCCGCAAATTTTCCACAATTTCCATGCCCAGAATACCGGCGCCGGCGTCCTCCTGCGGCAGCCGCACGGTGATGGTCGTGCCCTTGTCGATCTCGCTTTCCGCCATAATTTCGCCGTTCATCATACGCACTAAGTTGCGCGTGATGTGCATGCCCAAACCCGCGCCCTCGGTTACGCGGTTTGCCTCCGTGTTGAAGCGGGAGTATTCGTCGAACAGCTTGCTTAACTGTTCCTCAGTCATACCCATGCCGGTATCGCTCACGCGGAAAACAAGCGTCATGCGGGATTCTTTCCGCTCGTCCCCCGTTTCGGCGAAGACCGACAATTTTACCGTTCCTTGTTTCGTATATTTGAATGAGTTTGAAAGCAGGTTGTTCAAAATCTGCTTGATCCGCAATTCGTCCCCGATCAATGCCGCCGGCGTATTCCCGTCCACATCCAGCTCCAATTTGAGCGGCCTGCTGTTGAAGCGCATTAAGTTCAAGCTCACCACATCGTTGATCAAACTTGCTATTTCGTATTTGGCTAAGACCAATTCAAGCTTGTCGGCTTCGATTTTTGACATGTCCAGCAGGTCGTTGATGATGCCGAGCAGCAGGTTGCCCGAGTTGTAGATCTTGTTGAACGCCTCCTCATATTTGGATTCGAGCGTCTCATCCTGCAGATGGATTTCCGTGATGCCAAGAATGGCGTTCATCGGCGTGCGTATCTCGTGGCTCATCATCGCCAGGAATTTGCTCTTTGCCTTGCTGTTCTCCTCGGCGATTTCAGCCCTGCGCATCTCGGCGAGCATGGCTTGCTGCTCGCGCATATCCCGGGTATACCCGGCCACGGCATAACCATCTTCATATTCGACCCGGATAAGAATGATTTCCGCCGGCATTGACGTACCGTCCAGCATCCTGTATGTCCAATCAAAGGCGTGTTTGCCCTCATCAAACGCTTTTTTTACGTTCTTCGCGATCTTTTCGTCGGAACGCTCTCCGTCGGGCTGGTATTCGGAATTCAGCTCGGTATATCTTTTCAAATATTCCTGTTTGTCCTTAAAACCGAAAAGCTCGACAGCCGCCTCGTTACAGTCAATTATATTCAAATCGCTGTTCAATAGCTGACAGCAAAGCGGAGTCTTATCCAGCAAAATCTTTGTGCGTTTGTTTGCTCTGGATATTTCCCGCTCCATCCGTTTCTTTTCGGTTATGTCCATCAGCGCGCCGGCCACCCTGAGAGGAATACCAGTACCTTCCTGCCGGAGCGTGTTTCCGAATGCGTGAAAGTTCCCGTAATGCCCATTTTTCAACATCAGGCGGTATTCGAGATCATAGGGTGTTTTTCCGGTACGGTCGCTTATATGCGCCGCGAAGGCGTTAAGCGTAATTTCCTTGTCCTCCGGATGCAGCAGGTCGCTCCAACTTGAGAGTATGTTAGGGAAATCGCTCTCATCGGAATAGCCCAACATATGGCGGAACTCCCGCGACCATGTGAACGTGTTGTTAGGGTTGATAGGGTCTCCGCTCACAACGTCCATATCCCACAGCCCGATTTTCAGCGCGTCGCTTGTAAGCATGTATTTTATCAAGTCGGATTTAAACGCTTCAATCTCGTGCTGCTGGTCCTCAATCTTAATTTGGTTTTTAACCCGCAGCTTTACGATCGCGGAATTTGAAGGTTTGATTATGTAATCCGCGGCCCCCAAAGCCAATCCTTTTTCCTCTTCCTCGGCGCTGTCAAGCGATGTAATAAAAATAACGGGAATTTCCCGCGTTTTTGGAGAGCTTTTCAGCGCGGCAATTACTTCGTATCCATCCATTTCGGGCATGATAATATCCAGCAGAATGACGTCGGGCAAGAATTTTTCCGCGGCTCTAATGGCAGCCTGCCCATTTTTTACAGCGTAAATGGTAAATTCCGGACTTAGCATATCCGTGAACGCAACAATGTTTGAGTTGTCGTCATCTACAATGAGAACACTATTTTTTTTGGTTGTATTCATGATTATTACCATTCCCTTCACGAATATACAACTGCCGGCAGTTCATGATATGAATCCACCGGATTGTAGAATATACCATATGTCATTCCTTTTCAAGTTCGTTTTATGTTTTCAAATTGAAATCTCTGACAGCTTCAAACATTGCTACGACGTTTTCGGGCGGAGTTTTTGCCTGGATATTATGGATGGCGTTGAATACAAACCCGCCGTTTTCACCGAATATCCCGCAGCACTCGAAAGCTTCGTCATAAACTTCTTTCGCCGTGCCAAAGGGCAGGGTTTTCTGCGTGTTTATTCCGCCGCCCCAGAAAACGATGCTGTCGCCGTATTTTTTCTTGAGTTCGGCCCTGTCCATACCGGCTGCCGTCCACTGAACCGGGTTTATTATGTCAAAGCCCGCGTCTATAAATTCAGGTATAAACATCTCGACAGCTCCGCAGCTATGTTTGAATGTTTTCCAGTTTGTATTGCTGTGCACCCATTCATTGACCTTTGTATAGTAGGGCTTATACAGATTCCTGAAAGTTTCCGCGGAACAAAAAGTCCCTATCTGCGTTCCAAAATCCGTCCCGCAAACAACAAGCACATCCGCCGCGTCGCCGACAACGGGAGCGATTGTTTTAAGATTCTCCAAAGCCACCTCCAGTTGAACGTCGAAAATTGAGCGCACAAAATCGGGATCATAGGCCAGCAGCATATACCAGTCCGCGACACCCCTGATTCCTTTTGGGTCTTTCATGCCGACGGCGGGAATGAACGCGATATCGCCGAAAGCTGCTCCGCCAAAACTGCCGGTAACGCCTTTATCCGTACTCATAACTACGCGCGCGCGGCTTTCCAAAGCCGAAAGCGTAATATCGTCAATCGGCGTGAACAGCTCCGTGTTGTCCTCAAGGCATAATTCATCAAAATCATACGGCTTTTGCCGGTTCAGCGCGTCAAAAAAACGCCCCCCGGCCGGCATAAGAAGCGACGGGGGAACGGTAACGTCTCCCTGCGGATAAAGGTAAACGTCTCCTTTTTCATCTGTCGTGCAGTTAAAATCTCCGGGAACAAGCACATCCTGACCCCAGGGTGTAGTCCATTCCTTAAAGTCGCGTAGCCGCGCGCCGGGCATTGTGCGCTCATCCCATAACGGCAGGACGTCTATCCCCAGCGCGTCTATAAGTTCATCGTCCACTTCGCCCAGCATCTGGTAAGGTTCGATAACTTTGACGGGCTTTTTTTCAAGACCGAGCAAATCCCTTACCGCCGCCACAGTCTCACAGTGCATGCCTGTAACGGCCGTGCCTCCCAGGTCTACAGGTATCGGACCCGATTGATGGTTAAGCGCGTTGTTCAGTTTTTCCTTTGAAGTCATACTCAATGCCCCTTTCCTGCGCGCAGCTTCATAAACTCTTTCCGCCCGGAGAATATTATTATGACAGACTTGCGGCCGCGCGCAAAGTTCTGTTTTAAGCAATGATAAATACGGATCGGTTTTGCGGATAATACCCTGCGTTATCCCGGTATAAACCGCCTGATCATTTCATTGAAACATAGTTACCATTATTTTGATGAATTGGGGGGATGCGGCATGAATTATCTTGAAGTGGCAAATAGCAGTCTTATGTTGTGTCTTTGCGCGGCAGTGGTGATCTTCATACTGTTCCAGGCGTTGATATTCATTCGGATCTCATGGAAGAGGGGACTGGAGGTTGACTTGAGCAAAGACGTCATGAAGCGCGCCATGATTAATTCGGCCATATTTTCCATAGTACCGTCCCTGCCGATAGTCCTTATGCTGGCGGTATTGACGGTTAACCTGGGGAAATATTTCCCCTGGCTCCGCCTCTCGGTCATCGGCTCGGCGGTTTATGAGAATATGGCGGCGGATATGGTTGCGAAAGCCTCCGGGCTGTCCGGCATAGCCGACCCGAATTTTGACCTGAGCGTGTTCACGATGGCGATGTGGGTAATGAGCATCGGGATCATTTGGGGGATAGTTTTCAACATATTCTTCATGAAATCTCTGGATAGATTCTCGAAGAAGGCAAAGGCCTCGGAGGACAAATTCATCCCCGTATTTTCGTCGGCGCTGTTCATAGGCATGATGGCGCTTATGTCAGCTCCATATCTCACCAACACAAAAAATATCCCGGCTTTAGTTTCTTTCCCGACTGCCGCCGTAACGGTACTGGTATGCGGCTGCGTGGGGCGCTCGGCAAAAATAAAGATAATTGACGACTTCTCTCTGCCGATTGGCATGATAGCGGGCATGACGGCAGCGGTAATTTACACGAACATCATCTGAGGAGGCGCGGATGGATTATGTCCTATGAACGCAGGCGCTCATTGGCATTTGAGAACGCAATAAACAGATTGGGAAGGGCGACGAGTATCATTTCCCTCGCCTTAATGTTGGCGGTACCCGCAATTATCACAATGGCGCATGGCATACCCGTCAAAATCGGAGAAATCTTAGGCGCTTCGGCAGGGCTTATCACTATTTTCGCGCCGGTGGCGATAATCGAGAATATTTCGTACTATCCGATAATAGGCGCGGGCGCGGTGTATTTGAGCTGCATCACCGGAAATATAATGAACATGAAACTGCCGAGCGCTCTCTCCGGCATGAGAATAGCCGAAGTTGAACCGGGAAGTGAGAAGGGGGATATTATTTCAATTCTCAGCGTGGCCGTATCTTCTTTCACAACCGTGTCCATTCTTGGGCTCTCGATATTCATTATTGGAAAATTCATAACTCCATATCTGGAAAATCCCGCATTGAAGCCCGCTTTTGCGAATATTATGCCGTCCCTTTTGGGCGCTCTCATCACGCCGTTCGTGATAAAAAACATTAGGATAGCCATTACCCCTTTTATAACGGCGGCGGCTCTATGCCTCATATTGGGCGGCGAGGTCGTCCAGCGGATACAAAGTTATTTACTGCCTGTGGTGATGGCGCTGTCGGTGCTGGCGGCATATTGGATTTATAAAAAAGAACATGATTGGAGCGTATGGAAATGAAAAACATTGACGACAAGAATAAAATCGCGGAGACCGTTCATCGTAAATCCAAAATTTTCACGGACCTCTCGGATGAGATATGGGAATTTGCTGAAACAAGGTTCGACCTTCCCCGTTCGGCTGACGCGATTATATCGGCGCTGAAAAAAGAGGGATTTAAAGTTATGCGCGGTTTGGGCGGCATGGACGACGCGTTTGTGGCGACGTGGGGGAGCGGTAATCCTGTCGTCGGATTTCTGGCCGAATACGACGCGCTGGCCGGAATGAGCCAAATTGAAAACATACGCGAAAAACGCGCCGCGGTAAACGGGGGAAGCGGACACGGCTGCGGCCATAACGGGCTGGGCGCCGGTTCTCTTGCAGCCGCGGTGAGTCTCAAAGATTGCCTCTCGGAACGGGACGCTCCCGGCGCCACGATTAAATTTTTCGGCTGCCCCGCCGAGGAGAGCGGCTCCGGCAAAGCATTCATGGCCCGCGACGGTGTTTTTGACGATTCCGACGCGCTGTTCTCATGGCATCCATCGACGGAAACGCGCATCTTCGGCGCAAGCTCTCTCGCCAACTATCAGGTTTTTTACAAATTCAGCGGGGTGAGCTCGCACGCCGCCGCGGCTCCAGAGATGGGACGCAGCGCGCTTGACGCCGCGGAGCTGATGAGCGTGGGCGTTAACTATCTGCGCGAACACATCATAGATTCCGCCCGAATTCACTACGCTTACGCCGACGCGGGAGGCGAATCGCCGAACGTCGTGCAGGCAAATACAAAAGTTCTCTACTTCATAAGAGCGCCGCGTTCCAGCCAGGTAAAGCCCATCTTCGAGCGAGTCACGGATATTGCGCGGGGAGCGGCGCTCATGACCGGAACTTCCGTGGAGGTCGAATGGGACAGCGCGTGTTCGGAGTTCATAATAAACGACGCTCTCGGGCGGGCGATGTACGAAAATATGCGCCGTCTCGGTAAGATAGAGTTCAGCGAGGATGAAAAAGAGTACGCCCGCAATTACACGGAAACATTGCCTGATACAGCGAGGCGCGGAGTTCTGAATGAGTTGAAAAAATATTTCAGGGACATAGATATTGCCGAAGCGGAGAGAATGGCCTCGGAATCCCTTCTGGCCGATATTTTCCCGTACCTCATGACGGAAGACGCCATATCCGGCTCCACAGACGTCGGAGACGCGAGCTGGATAGCCCCGACAGCTCAGCTCGTCGCTACATGCTACCCCAGCGGCTTTCCCGCTCACTCGTGGCAGTGGGTGGCTTCGGGAAAGTCTGGGATTATGCACAAAGGCATCCTTTACGCGGGAAAAGTAATGGCTATGACCGCGCTTGACGTCATCGACGACCCGGATTTGCTTGCCGCTGCCAAGAGCGAACACGAGTTAAGAAAACACGGCGAGAGATACAATTGCGCCATCCCAAAGGAAAAAAGCGCTGAGAAATGATTGCGGGCCGCTTTAATTCAATGATTAATTGATATCACCTTCAGGTTAATGTAAAATACTGTAACACGCGCCCAAGACAGAAGCATAGCATGACATTGTGAGCGGTACTGGAGGCGATTGACAAATGAGCGGCAATCCTTTTGGAAAAAAGCGCGTTCTCATCGTAAGCGGTGAACCGCGTATTTTAGCTGAAATAAAAATGGAGCTGATGGAGCATTTTGACGTAAGCATAGCGGCAAGCGGCGACGCCGCGACTTCCGCGCTGGAAATGAACAGCATGGCGGCCGTCGTCATTTACATCCCGGAAAGCTGCGAAAAAGCGTTCTCCGTGTTCGCCGACATTTCCGGATTCGTCAATAAAAAGAAAATTCCCGTTATTTTTTTAGCGGAAAAAGGTAACGACGAAGACGAAAACGCCGCGTTCATGGTGGGCGCCGTTGATTATTCCACCAGAAGGCACGGTACCCTTAACGCTTTAATCAGCCGTATAAAGCTTCGAATCAAAGCGAGTGAATACGAAAAACAACTTTTAAGCGGCGAGAGCGCTTCATCTTCCGTCCCTGCCGACCTTGAGGCGGTTTTAAATAATAAGACAATTCTTGTAGTCGACGACCTCGAACTGAACAGATACATAATCTACGACATGTTTTCCGAAATCGAAGGTTTGACTTTGGAGTTCGCCGGCGACGGGAGAGAAGCCGTTGATAAATTCGCGGAAGAACCCAACCGGTATTCTCTCATTCTGATGGACGTTCAAATGCCCGGCATGGATGGACTGGAGGCGACCAGAACCATCAGAAGCCTCAGTTGCGAAAGAGCGCGTGAAATTCCGATTATCGCGGTGACAGGGGGCGTTGAAGAACGTGAAATAGAACTGTGCCTCGAAGCGGGGATGGACGATTTCATAGAAAAGCCGATGTCTTATGATAAGCTTCTCGCCGTGATCGCGGAACATTTCATATAGTAAATCGTAAATTATTCCAATTTCAAATCATTATGCGCGCCACTAAAGGAGGTGATGAACATAAAAATGGATACCAGCGTGTTTCTTGATGATTTTGAAGCCGAAGCCGGAACGCACATAGAAAAGATAGAGACGGCATTTTTGGACGCGGCCGCGCTTGCCGGCGACCCCGAGCTGATAAACGGAGCCTTCCGCGCCGCGCACAGTCTTAAAGGAACCGGCGGGTTTTTTTCGCTTGAAAAAATTGTCGCCGTCGCGCATGAGCTTGAAAGTGTCTTTACTCAAATTAAAGACGGGAATTTAATAATTAACGACGAAATCTCCGATATTGTGATGCAAAGCGTTGACTGTCTGAGGGACCTGGTTGACAACATGCGCGACGACGCCGCGATTGACATTGGCAGACTTATAAAAACGCTTAAAAATTATTCAGCCGCCCCAAATTCCGATGAGAATACCGAAGCAGAGATACATATTCCATTTGACCGTGACGACCCCGAGATGAAAAGCGCTCTTCAAAAAGCGGCGAGGCACGGGCAAAAAATATATTACGTCAATATTGGATATAACAGAAGCCTTGGCAAGTATTACAAAAATCCCGAAGGAATGATCGGTAACATTTTATCAATAGGCTCAATCATGGAAGCCATAATAGGCGGCGACTCCGGTAACGCGATAAAAGATCCGGACGCCGCGGCCCTGACGGGCAAAATAACCGACGCGCTGACGAAACTCGATACTTCCACGCTGGAACTTCTCGTGACCAGCGTTTTGGAGTTCGATCTTTTCGAGGTGGCGATCGAGGTGGACAAAAGACATATACATCCACTGACGTATGAAAATATTTTTGGCGCCGGAAGCGATGAAAAAGCCGAAAAATCGGGGGAAGGCCGCGTTAAAGCCGGCAAGCCCGTAATCGAGGCGGAAAACGAACGGGTTTATAAAAAATCCTCGGCGCGGGAAAAAAGCTTTTCAATCCGTCTTGACATTTCGACCATCAATGAACTTTTAGACTTGGCCAACGAAATGATCTTAACGCGAAACCAGCTTCTTTCCGTCATGACGGAGCGCAGGAAACAGGCTGCCGGCATTAAGCCGATTTTGCATGATATGAACAGGCTGTCAAGCGATATTCAGGAAAAGGTTATGCTTACGAGGATGCAGCCAATCAGCGCGCTTTTCGGCAAATTTCCGCGCAGTATACGCGATACGGCGAAGGCGCTGGGTAAGGATATTGAACTCGAAATTTTCGGCGACGATGTAACGCTTGATAAATATTTGCTGGATTCGCTTGCGGACCCGATCGCGCAACTTGTCAAGAACTCGGCCGACCACGGCTTGGAGTCCGCGAAACGCCGCGCCGCGCTTGGCAAACCTAAAAAGGGCAAAATTATCCTTAACGCGCATATGCGCGATGATCTCGCAATTATCGAGGTGATGGACGACGGCGCCGGAATAGACACCGAGGCGCTCAGGCGAAAAAGCCTGGAGCTGGGGATAACCACGGAGGAAACGCTTTCCGCGATGCCACGGAGCGATATTTTCGCTTTAATGTTCGAGCAGGGGATGTCGACCGCTAAACAAGTAACCAGCCTTTCGGGGCGCGGCGTCGGAATGGACATTGTCAAAACGAATATAGAAAAACTGGGCGGCTCGATAGAGGTAGATTCCGAACCGGGCAAGGGAACGACCATACGGCTCAAAATGCCGCTTACGCTTTCGGTTATAAGATCCCTTATTGTGGAGATAGACTCCATTCAGTACGCCATACCGGAAAAAAATGTCGAGCGGATAGTGCGAATTTCGCGCGCCGCGCCGTCCGCGCGGATTGAAAGTCTTAACAATTCGCTTGTCCTGAGTCTTGGCGGACGCGTCATTCCCGTTGTGACCATGAATGAAATAGACGCCAGGGCTAAAGGGCTCAAACCGCCCCCGATTGAATCGCTTCTTGAACAAATGGAGCGGCTTGATGTGATCAAATGCCTTGTGTTTAAAGCGGACGGCAAAAATTTCGCACTTTTGATAGACGACGCGACAGGAACCGAACAAACGCTTGTAAAACCGCTTCCCCAATATTTTAAAAATTGCCTCTGTTATTCAAACGTGACGGTTTTGGGCAACGGGAACGCGATTACAATTCTGAACGCGGAAGGCATATTGCGGCTTATGGGCCTTGAAGGGGTTGAAAGAGACGTTTACGCCGAGGAAACCGGAAAAAATGTAAAGCAGGTCATAATTTTCAAATGTTCGGGCGGGGAATATTTCGCGCTTGAAATGGGTAAAATTTCAAGGATTGAGACCATTACTTCGAAACAAATCCAGGAAATCGGCAAAGCTCATTTTGTAAATATCGCGGGAGAAACCATCCGCATAGTGAGGCCGGAAAATTTCGCGCCGGTCAAAAAACGCCGCTATGACGGGGAAAAACTTTATGTGCTGACGCTTAAAGAAAGCGCGTCACCCCTGGGGCTTCTTGCCGGTAAGGTGCTGGACAAAATTGAGGATGACTTTAAACTCGATCATGATCGCCTGTACAGCGATTTTATTTTCGGAACAAGCAAATTTAATGAAAAAATACTTATCTTTTTAAATCCTGTCGCCATAGCGGAGGAGGTTGAAAAAGACAAACAAAGCGGAAAGAGAATAATGAGGTGATGGCGGCATGAGAGGATTGAGCTTCCGGGCGGACGGCGAGCTTTTTACCGTCGACGTAACGCTCGTGAGGAAGGTTGTGCGGAACATGGCATTTACGCCGATTCCCGCGTCCCCGGACGAGGTAATCGGCATAGCCAACATGAAGGGGAGAGTCGTAACGATTTTAAGCCTTGCCGAGCTGCTTGGGCGAAAAAGAGACGCGCAAGCGAGGAACGTCGTTGTTTTTAAGTCGCTTACGAACGGCAACGATCAAATGGGTCTGATGATAGAGTACGCGGACGATTTGATTGATATTGATGAAAACGAAATACTTCCGCTGCCTAAAACAGCCGGTGAAGATGAGCATCTTTGTATTTCGGGCATGGTCGAGGCTGAAGGGTCGCTTTACAGAATTATAAATGTTGATTCGATAATAAGCAGGTTTAAAGGCAGGGGAATAGATGATGATGAATAAATTAGCGAACATGAAAATCAAAACAAGGTTGCTGGCGGCTTTTTTGCTTATGTCCGTTATAGGGATGGTTTTGGGCGTCACCGGGATAGTGTCGATAAACAAGCTTACGCTGATGTCCGGGGAATTGGAACAGTTGCAGATCGAATCCCACGGCGTTGTAAACGTTTTAAACGCTCATTACATATGGAGGCAGAGATTGACCGAAGCTGTGATGACAAGATCGCGTTTTACGGGGTCGCTCGATTCCAAAACCTGTGTGCTTGGCGAATGGCTGGACAATAATGAATTGAGGGGATTGACCGATGAAAAAATTCTTTCCATCAGGAGAGGTATTCCCGCCCCTCACGAATTTATCCACACCGAAGCGGGCCTGCTGCAAACCCAAAACCAGGACAATGCCGAGAATCATCTGCTGAATGTCCTCCTTCCCAAAACACAGGAAGTCATTACGGCTTTGACTGAAATAGAGAACCGGTATATCGAACTGGTCGGCGAAAAAACAAATGATATTATCAACACGGGAAAAATCCTGACGGCCTTCGTCCTTGCCTTTGTTGTTTCCGCCGTCTTAGCTGGCGTCATTTTTTCGTTGTTGATCCCCTCAATAATTATAAAACCGCTTACCGTACTATCATCTACTATGAGAAAAGCGGCTGAAGGCGACTTTTCCGTAAGACTGCCGTCGGAAAAAGGCGCCGAAATAGGGCGGCTCTTCAGCGCGTGCAATTCACTTCTTGTAATCAACGACACAAGCGTTATGTATCTAAAGGAAATTATCATTAAACTACGCGAATCGGCGCAAAATATGCTGTCGGTGTCCTCGGGCATGGCCGCTAACAGCATAAGCCTCAAGGAGCAGACATCGTCCGCCAGCTCGGCGACGGAGGAGTTTTCGGCGGCAATGAGCCAGTCGTCAAATTCGCTTTCGACGGCAACCTCGCATATAAGCGCGGTCGCCTCCTCCATAGATGAAATAAACTCGACCGTAAGCGTCATCGCGGCCGCGGCCGAACAGACAAGCACAATAGCCGCGCAGTCGAGCGCTCTTGTCGACAACATTCAGGACAGCATTTCAAAGGCGTCCGACTCGGTCTCGCTTGTCTCAAACGCTTTTAACAGCGTCGCCCAAAGCGTCGGCGAAATAAATAAATCCATTTCCGTAGTGAGCAACCATTGCACGGTAACGCGAAATAAAATGTCGGACGCGGACGAAAAAGCGAAAAACACAAACATGATCATTCAACGGCTTGAAGCCGCAAGCAAGCAAATAGGCAAAATAGTAAGCGTAATAAGCGACATTGCCGACCAGACGAACATGCTCGCGCTTAACGCCGCGATTGAAGCGGCGGGCGCCGGCGAAGCGGGCAAGGGCTTTATGGTGGTCGCGAATGAAGTCAAGGAGCTGGCGAAACAAACCGCCGACTCGACCGATGAAATTGCCGATCAAATTGAAAACATACAAAAGAACATGCCTGAAGCGGTCAGCGCGGTGTCGGAAATAACGGCGATAACAAACGAAATGATCGAGTTCCTCAACTCATTGACACAGGAAGTGACTCAGCAGGGCAAACGCAGCGATCAGATAGCGGACGATTCAGCCGCCGCCGCGCGGAGAATGAGCGAAATAACGGCTGAAATAAACAGAATCTCGGAAAACGCGCTTTCGGTGACGAAAGCGGTCGTCGAATCCACAAAGGGAGCTAATGAAATAGCCCACTCCATATCCGAGCTTGTTGTAGGAACACAGGAAATAGCCATGAATTCGGAGCGGGCTTCCAATAACATACGGGAAATAGACCGCTCCGCGAAAGAAATGACGGCGGGGCTTGCTGATATTTCCGGAAATATCCAGCTCATTAACGAGGAGGCGGGCGAGGTTCGGCATAGCGCCGACACGACAAAACTATCCAGCGAGGAACTGCTTATGACCGCGAGCGGCATGGAGGAATTTATATCAAAATTCAAAATAAGTTAGTCATGGGCGGGTTGAGATTATTAATTGCCGACAACTCGTCCCTGTACAAAAAAATGTTCAGGCAAGCGGCGGCGGAATTGGATAAAAACGCCGCCGTAACCTGTGTCGCGAACGTGAATGAAGCGTTTGCCAAAATGGAGCGCAACGATTATGACATTATCGTTATTGATATTGAAGCTCCCGGTCTGGACATTGATGAGCTTTTTAAGAAAATTACGCGGGAAATCCCGAAAGCTTTGGTTTTGATTACGGTACAGCCTTCCTCCGTATGCGACGCGCTTTGTGCCCAAGCGACGGCAAAAGGCGCGTTTGACTGCATGGTAAAGCCTGTCTATAACAGCTACGGCGAAAATTTTGACGTAATAAAGCGCAAAATGTCGGATATTTTCAAAATTGCGTATGAGAAATGCGGAGAGAGATGCCGGCCGCCCAAAATCAGGAAAAACGGCTTTCGAGCGAAACTTGTTCTCATTGCGGTTTCGACCGGCGGCCCGGCGGCGCTTGAAGATATTTTAACGAAGCTCGGCGGGAATTTCCCCGCGCCTATTTTGGTAGTTCAGCACATCGCGACGCAATTTACGGAGCATCTGGCGTATCATTTGAACCAGAAATCCCAACTGAGGGTCAAGGTTGCGGAAAACGAGGAGGCTGTGACAGCTGGAACGGTTTATATCGCGCCCGGCGGGGCGCATATGAAGCTGAACGCGGAAAACAGGATTCAGTTGGACGACTCGCCGCCCCTTAACGGTATCCGTCCCGCCGCCGACGTGCTTTTCAAATCGGTCGCCGAATCATTCAGCGAGCCGGGGGTCTTAGCCGTTATTTTGACGGGAATGGGGAGCGACGGCGTCAACGGGCTTTCCGCGCTGAAAGAAAAGCTTGACTGTTTTTGCCTGGCGCAAAGCGAGGAAACCTGCGTCGTCTACGGTATGCCGCGCGTTGCGGCGGAAAACGGCCTCGTGGACAAAATTCTGGATTTGGATAAAATTTCGGCCGAAATTGAAAGCTTAGCCGCAATACACGCATAGGATTACGCGGGTTCGGATTATTACCTTGGCTGATTTGACGGAATGTGAGAAAAGAGTTGAGTAAAGTGGGCTTAATACTGTCCAATGCCTCCATAAGCGAAAATGATTTTTTGCTTTTCAAAAATTATATTGCAAAAAACAGCGGAATTATTATCCCGCCCGAAAAGTCTTATTTAATTGAGACAAAGCTTTCAAAGTTTATGATTGACGCGGGGACTGATTCTTTTGGTGAATTTTATGATCATATAATTTCAAATACGGACCCTTCGCTGCCACAAAAGATAATAAACGCCATAACGGTAAATGAAACGCATTGGTTTCGCAACGACGCGCCTTGGAAGGTCTTAGAGGAACTTTTGCTGCCCGTGTTTGTGGATGAGCTTGCGAGGCGCAAAAAAGCGCGGGTGCGAATTTGGTGCGCCGCCGTTTCGACGGGGCAGGAAATTTATTCGACTGTCATGTGTGTTGATAACTATTTAAAAAAAAATCGCGTAAACGAAGTTGGGTTATCTGATTTTGATTTTCTGGCGACGGATATTTCGAGCCGCGTTCTGGAAATAGCAAAAAAAGGCAGATATGACAAAATAAGCATAATGCGCGGCTTAAACGAATGGTACAAGGGAAGATATTTCACGGAAAACGGCTCGGCATGGGATATTGATCCTAAAATTCGCAACGCGGTCAGATTTGAGCGTTTCAATCTGCAAAACAGCTATCAAACATTTGGGTTGTTTGATATTATTTTTTGCAGATACGTTTTGATATATTTTTCGGACGATCTAAAAAAGGAAATAATTACAAAAATGTCCGAATCGCTGCTGGACGGCGGAGTGCTGTTTACGGGGAATTATTACTTTTATGACTTATTTAAAGATAAATTCGACGCTGATCATTATGAAAACTTAACATATTATTATAAAGGGAGAAGTTAAAATGAAACTGCTCGTTGTTGACGATTCCTCGATAATAAGAAAAGTGATAAAGGCGGTTGCAGGCGTGCTGCAAATGGAAACGGAAGAAGCGCAAGACGGAATCGAAGCCCTTGAAACGCTTTCAAAGATTCACAAAGAAATAGACCTTGTGCTCTTGGACTGGAATATGCCTGAAATGAGCGGATATGACGTGCTCGTCGAAATAACGCGCAACGAAAAATATAAGGATATTCCCGTGATGATGGTGACTGCTGAAGGGCAGAAAAGCAGCATTGTCGCCGCTGTCCGCGCTGGAGCCGCTAATTATTTGACAAAGCCGTTCACCGCCGAGGAGCTGCAGACGAAAATTATCGAATGTTTGGGAAAAGAGGGTGATTTTTAGTGAGCGCTTTTTCCGCCGATCAGCTTGGCTCTATTTTCGCGGGCGCGCTGGCGGAGATCATTTCTACTACTTCCGGCTTTTCGCTTGACATATCTTCGCCGGAGGACGACGCCTGTTTTGACGAAATGGCGGGCGTAATGAGTCTTAACGGTAAAAATCACGGAATGATTTTTATTTCGGCGGGGGAGCCGGCCATGCGGGTTCTCTGTTCCTTCATGACAGGCATCTCAAAAGATGAAGTTACCAAAGACGATATTAACGACGCCCTGTGCGAGCTTGTCAACATGACCGCCGGCAACGCCAAGCTGCGGTTCAACGACGCGGATCCAATGTTTACGCTCTCGCCGCCCTTTGTCATCAGCGGCAAAAATATGTCACTCATCACAAAAAAAAGAATAAATGTCATCTCAAGAGTTTTAAGAGACGGCGAAATCTCGCTCAAACTGAAGGTATTTTTTTACCGTTTATTGTAAGCGCATATCGCTTAATAACGGGATAATCTGATAGTATTGGATATAAGCAGCTGCCGGGAGGGGAATCTATATGCAAGCAACAGCCTATGAGGGATACTTCCAGAACGGACGTTTTTATGCATCCGGCAAAGCGGTGCACATACCGGAAAAACGGCGCGTCTTCATTACCATACTTGATGAAGCGCAGGGTCTCGATTCGGAAAAACAGACAGCATGGAATGATTTTAAACGTATGGTGAAAGATACCGCCCATGAAAATGACTTGCTGACAGGGGATATTTTTAAACGTGGCGATAGTGGTCGTAAACTAATACACTTTGCAAATGAAGTAGACGTGCCATGATATACGCGCTGGATACTAATACCGTCATACACCTGCTTCGAGACACACTTGCCGTGGTTACTCAATATGACGAAAGCCTTACGCAGGGTATGCCAATAATAATACCACCCTATGTGGACTTTGAAATTCGTCGGGGACTTAGGTATGCGAATGCAACGGCAAAGGAGCGAATATACCAACGGCTATGCGTTAGTTGCGAAATAGGTGAGATGCGGCGAGAAATATGGGTGAGAGCTGCCAACCTGTATGTCGACTTGCGGCGCAGCGGCTTCACTGTAGGCGATGCGGATATTCTGATTGCCGCTTACTGTTTAGAAAATGGATGTATTTTGGTCACGAGCAATACAAAAGATTTTATAAATATGAATGGTTTGCGTCTTGTTGATTGGGTGACGTAGCAACCTCGTTTTTCCTCTGCCCGGCAGCTTCGGTTTATCGGATTTTCCCCATGCGCTACGATACAACCAATGAATTGCTGTCCGACGCAATCCACGTAATATACAAAAAAATCCGTCGACGAGATGACGGACTTGGAGAAGTGGGCTATTTTCTTTCAGTATGCCAACGTCCCTAAATACCGTGAGACCGTCAACAAGGTCATTGAATCAAAGGAGGCGTTACAGATGGCCGGGAACTTGTTAATGAGCGTCAGTAAAGACGAACGCGAGCGGGCTATCTTCCGCAGCCGCAGGATGTACCAATCTGATCAGGACTCGAATATAGCAACCGCAGAACACAGGGCAAGATTAGCCATAGCCGGCAATATGTTGAAACGTAACAGACCGATTGACGAAATAATTGAAGATACCGGCCTGAACCGCGAGGACGTGGAAAACCTGCGCGTCAAACTTCTCCAGTGATGAAGGTATAACGGGTGTCGAGGCTCATACACCCATTCGGGTACGGGCAATCCAAATTCATTTGTGAGTATGCGAACTATTGCCGGCGCCCTATGATCCCGGTTATTCGTTCTCGATCAAAAGCCGCACGGCCTCAACCGCGACCTTGACCGCCCCTTCGGTATCATGCACGTGCGGATTCGAGAGCCCCTGCCGTTCGCGCTCCTGATTCCAGACGACATTAAGGACGCAACCCGCGCGCGCGCCCAGTATCTGGCACACGATATACAGCGCCGCGCTCTCCATTTCGGAAGCCAGGCAACCGGCTTTCAACCACGCGTCCCATTTATCGTTCAGTTCATAGCCGACGGGCATACGACCCGGACTGTGCTGCCCGTAGAATGAATCCTTGCAATGGACGATACCTGCGTGCCATGTCGCGCCCAGGTTTTTTGCCGCCTGAACCAGCGCGTTGGTCATCGTGAGGTCGGCGACCGCCGGAAACTCGATCGGCGCGTATTCTTTCGTCGTGCCCTCCATACGTATCGCGCCCGTCGCGATGACCACGTCTCCGCCGATGACCGGCGTTGCCATACCGCCGCAGGTGCCGACGCGCAAAAAATTCCGCACGCCGGTCAGATACAACTCCTCGACGGCGATTGCCGCAGAAGGGCCGCCCATGCCGGTGGACATTACCATGACCGTCCTGCCTGACGCCTCTCCCAGCCATGTCGTGTATTCGCGGTTTTGGCAGTAGAAACGCGGATTATCAAGATGTCGCGCGATTTTTTCCACACGCCCCGGATCGCCCGGCAAAATAGCGTGGGTCGCACCATGAGAGTCATCCATTCCAATATGATAAAGTTTTTCCAACGAAACCAAT